>OFSC01000002.1_pt1 | contig 291944 bp, 276 predicted proteins | sample 1543201 | NCBI WGS metagenome assembly OFSC01 (sample SAMN04209228, study PRJEB22552) | human gut metagenome | biome: gut; material: feces | host: Homo sapiens | place: USA: Oklahoma
CTGCTGCTGTAGGCTCGTTGATGATACGCTTTACATCAAGACCTGCGATCTTACCGGCATCCTTTGTTGCCTGTCTCTGTCCATCTGAGAAGTAAGCAGGAACTGTGATAACTGCCTCTGTAACCTTCTCTCCTAAGTATCCCTCTGCATCTGACTTCAGCTTCTGAAGGATCATTGCTGAAATCTCCTGTGGTGAATACTTCTTGCCATCTATCTCTACTCTGTAATCTGATCCCATGTGACGCTTGATAGATGAAATTGTCTTATCTGCGTTTGTAACTGCCTGACGCTTTGCAGGCTCACCTACTACTCTCTCTCCTGTCTTCAGGAAACCTACTACTGAAGGTGTTGTTCTCATACCCTCTGAGTTAGCTATAACTACAGGCTTACCACCTTCCATAACTGCTACACATGAATTTGTTGTACCTAAGTCAATACCTATAATCTTACCCATTGTCTTTTCCTCCTAGAAAAAAAATTTACAATATTAAGAAATCTCCCACTCCGTGGGTCCTTCTTATGAAGTTTAATTTGCTACCTTTACCATGCTAAATCTGAGCACCTGATCCTTGTACATGTAACCCTTCTGCATCTCTTCAACGATTACATTCTCTTCGTAGTTGTCATCCTCTACATGCATCACTGCATTGTGGAATGTAGGATCAAACTGTTCCCCGGCGCAATCCATAGGCTTTACACCTATGCTTTCCAATGACGTCATAAGCTGCTTATATATATTTGCAACTCCCGACTCGAATGGTCTGTCCTTATCCTCATCAGGAATGGCTGCCATTGCTCTCTCAAAATTGTCTACCACAGGAAGGAGCTTCTCAAGAACTCCCTTTGCACCTATGTCGTACAATTTGCCTGACTCTTTTTCATTTCTCTGGCGGATGTTCTCACACTCCGCAAGAAGTCTTGTGTACTTTGTCTCTGCATCCTTGCAGCGTTCCTTGAGCTTCTCGTTCTCCTCACGGAGAGCCTTGCCTCCACGTCTGTTCTCCTTTGCAACATGCTGTGGCTTTGCAGCCTCTGCCTGCTCCTCCGGAACGTCAACGGTCTCATCGACCTTGACTTCTGACTCAACGCCATCCTTTATCTCTGCTGAAGCATCTCCAACTATGGTCTCGGCTGCTGTCTGCTCTGTCTTAACCTTCTTGTCGGATGCAGTACTGTTATTGCTATCAGCCATTACATATCCTCCTATTCATCGTTATAATCTTATCTGTCTATCCATTGTTGTTAAATATGTCATCAAGCTCTCCGGTGAGTTCCTTGAGCATGCTCACAACTTTCTTGTAATCCATCCTCTTCGGTCCGATTATTCCTATCGTTCCTTTTGCGCCCTCCGGCATCTTGTATGTTGCTGTTACAAGGGAGCAGTCCTTCAGGTTTTCATCGCTGTTCTCCTGTCCTATCAGGATCTGTATGTCGCTGTCCTGCTGGATCACATCCTCCACATGTTTTGCAAATTCTTCTTTGTCCTCTATGTCTTCCAGTGTTCCGAGCAGCTTCTCTGCGGATGACGTGTTCGCCAGCTCAGGGTACTTGAGTACATTCGTTGCTCCACTGGTATAAACCTTGAGATCATCGGCCTCATGGATCGCCTCCATGATTCCCTGGAATATCGTCTCAAGGATCTCTGCATATTCACCTGCCTGAACCTTCATGGTCTGTATAAGTTCAAGATTGATATCCTGAAGTGCCGCGCCCTGAAGGAAGGTATTTAGCAGAATATTAAATTTTAAAATATCTTCATTCTTCAGGCTGTACGTCGTCTTGATCAGCTTATTCTTGACTATATTGCCATCAACCATGATGACCGCCAGCAATGTGGTCTCATCAACCTGTGACAACTGGATGAACTTTACTGTGTTGTTGTACTGTGGCATCGTAACCAGTGTTGCGTACTGAGTGTTAGTCGCAAGCACCTTTGCCACCTGCTTGAGAAGCTTCTCGAGCTTATCAACTCTATTCAGCAGATTCTCTCGCTCTGTCTGATCCTCTGCTTTCTCTTCATCCCTGTCTGCCATGATGCTGTCAACATAAAACCTGTAACCTGCATCTGTTGGAACTCTTCCTGCCGATGCATGTGGCTGGCATATATAACCCATATCCTCAAGATCTGACATCTCATTTCTTATGGTAGCCGGGCTGACATTCATGTCGGCCAGCTTGGAAATGGTTCTCGATCCAACGGGCTCTCCAGTCTCCAGGTAATTCGAAACGATCGCTTTTAGAATTCTGACTTTTCTCTCGTCAAGTTCCATACTCTCATTCCTTTTTGCTTTTAGTCTTATTAGCACTCAACATATTCGAGTGCTAACCACTAAACATAATCTAACACTGCCGCCCCCTTTTGTCAACAAAATAACGAATGTTTTTGTGTTTTTTTTATGTTTTGAAGGACGGTCGTGCCAGTATTATTCTATTAAGAAGTCCGCCAGAATCGTGTTGCTTACGTCGATGCCTTTTTTTGTGAGGCGGATCAGTCCGTGGTCGTCTTCGAGGTGGCCGGTGGACTTGTATTTATCTATGACGGAGCCGTATATGTCGTAGATGGAGTGTCCAAAGTAGTCGTTGAATTTTTCTGCACTCACACCGGATATCATACGCAGGCCGAGGAACATATATTCCTCCATCAGCCTGTCTGCGTCAAGTTCTTCTTCCACATTGCGCATGTGTTCTATTATATCTCTTGCCTTACCCGAATTTGCGACGTGATCTCCGAATGTCATGAGCTCCCTGTGTCTTGCCATGCCGTCTATGTAGTCTTCCAGACTGGATGTGTTGGTGTAGCGTCTGCCGTACAGGAAGGACGCTGCTCCGATTCCGATTCCTATGTATTCCCCGAGGGTCCAGTAGACTATGTTATGTCTGCACTCGTAGCCAGCTTTGGCGTAATTGGATATCTCGTATCTGTGGTAGCCGCCGGTGCCTAAGAGCTTATTTGTTATGTCGTACATCTGCCTGTCCACGTCCTCATCCGGGATCTGTGACAGCAGGTTCTCATCTGCTGCCAGAGGCGTTCCGTCCTCCACTATGAGGCTGTAGGACGATATGTGCTCCGGCTTACACCTTAATACCTTGTCAAGGGTGTCCAGATATGACCTCATGGTCTGTCCCGGTATGTCTGACATCAGGTCTATATTTATATTGCGAAATCCGGCCTCCCTAGCCATGTCAAATGCGGCGAGGAACTGGTCATAATTGTGTATCCTGCCCAGAGCTTCCAGCTCATTTTTCTGTGCGGACTGAAGGCCTATGCTCATCCTGTTTATGCCATTTACTATATACTCTGCTGCCTTACGGCTGGTCAGGGTGCCCGGATTTACCTCTATGCTTATCTCCGCATCCTCTGCGACATCGAACAGCTTCCTCACCGTCGTCATTACAAGTGTGATCTCGTCCGGCTCCAGTATGGATGGGGTTCCACCTCCTATGTATATTGTCCTGACCTTGTGTGTCTCCGCCAGATACGAGTAGCTTTTCAGCTCCTCGCACAGGGCTTCGATGTATTTCTCACGGTACACTCCATATCCCGACATGCAGGCTGCCCCCACCGGAAATGACAGGAAGTCGCAGTATGCACATTTCTTCACACAGAATGGGATATGTATGTATATGCTGAGCGGCTTCTTCTCATATGACTCTAAAACTTCGTCATTATTTGCATCGCCGAAATCCCGATCTGAATTTTCGGTATTTATTATATCTATCATTAGTATCCTTCCTTTTTATTTTAAATATCGTCACCGCATGAAAAAAGCCGCTACTAAGAATGCTCCTGTCAGAATGCTCTCATTAACGGCTTTTCTACGATTCTATTATTTCTTATTTAATATAACCGTGTCACTGTGTTCCCGGTCTTTTCTATTCCTCATCAAGCTTCAAGACAGACATAAATGCCTTCTGTGGTATCTCCACATTGCCCACCTGTCTCATTCGCTTCTTTCCTTCCTTCTGCTTTTCAAGGAGCTTTCTCTTTCTGGATATATCTCCGCCGTAGCACTTGGCAAGGACATCCTTTCTCATGGCCTTGACTGTCTCGCGGGCTATTACCTTGCCGCCTATGGCCGCCTGGATCGGGATCTCGAACAGATGTCTCGGGATCTCGTCCTTGAGCTTCTCGCACATCTTTCTGCCCCTTTCATACGCTGTATCCTTGTGTATGATAAATGAGAGTGCATCGACCTCTTCCTTATTGATAAGGATGTCCAGCTTCACAAGCTCTGAGCGGACATAGCCCTTCATCTCATAGTCAAATGAAGCATAGCCCCTTGAACGCGACTTAAGTGCATCAAAGAAATCGTATATGATCTCGTTCAGTGGGAGGTCGTACTTGAGAAGCGCTCTTGTCTCCTCCATGTACTCCATGCTCTTGTACACGCCTCGTCTCTCCTGGCAGAGCTGCATGATGGCACCCACATACTCTGTTGTGACCATGATCTCCGCATCGACAAATGGCTCCTCCATGTACTCTATGGTGGATGGATCCGGCAGATTCGACGGATTGGTGAGCTCTATCACATTTCCATCTGTGGTATGTACCTTATATACAACGCCTGGCGCTGTGGTTACCAGATCAAGATTGAACTCCCTCTCCAGTCGCTCCTGAACTATCTCAAGGTGAAGCAGTCCAAGGAAACCACATCGGAAACCAAAGCCCAGTGCTATGGATGTCTCCGGCTCAAAGCTGAGCGCCGCATCATTTAACTGAAGTTTCTCAAGGGCATCCCTGAGATCCGGATACTTTGCTCCATCCGCAGGATAGAGTCCGCAGTATACCATAGGCTGTGCCTTCTTGTATCCAGGAAGTGCCTCGTCACATGGCCTGTCCGCCTGTGTGACTGTATCTCCAACTGTGGTATCCTGTACATTCTTAAGGCTGGCTGTTATGTAACCAACCATACCGGCTGACAGCTCATCACATGGTACAAATCTTCCCGCTCCGAATATTCCGACCTCAACCACCTCAGCCTCAGCTCCGGTGGCCATCATCCTTATGGTGGTTCCCTTCTTCACGCAGCCGTCAAATAATCGGCAGAATATGATAACTCCCTTGTAGGAGTCATACAGACTGTCGAATATAAGTGCCTTGAGTGGAGCCTCAGGGTCACCATGCGGTGCCGGCACCTTCTTCACGATCTGTTCAAGCACTTCTTCTATATTAATCCCATTCTTTGCCGATATCCTTGGGGCATCCTGTGCCTCTATTCCAATTACATCCTCGATCTCGTTCACGACCCTCTCCGGATCTGCTGACGGGAGGTCTATCTTGTTGATGACTGGCATGACATCAAGGTCATGATCCAGCGCCAGGTATACATTCGCCAGGGTCTGCGCCTCTATGCCCTGTGCGGCATCAACCACAAGTATGGCTCCCTCACAGGCTGCCAGACTTCGAGATACCTCATAATTGAAATCCACATGTCCCGGAGTGTCTATGAGATTGAATATGTACTCCTGTCCATCATTGGCATTGTACACGATCCTGACACACTGTGCCTTGATGGTGATTCCACGCTCCCTCTCAAGATCCATATTGTCAAGAACCTGATTCTGCATCTCCCTGCTGGTCAGAGTTCCGGTCTTCTCTATGATCCTGTCGGCAAGTGTTGATTTACCGTGATCTATATGCGCTATTATACAGAAATTTCTTATCTTTGACTGGTCTAAATGCTCCATGTTTTCACATCCTTATCTATGTCCCGCGCCTTGTATGTGCAGGCTCTTTTATTCTTATACTTGTCTTACTCGCATTTGACGTTAATATAACATGTATGAGCATATAACTGCAAGTGCCAATATACCACTTAATCCTCACTTCAGAAGCACCTTTGCAAGCATTGCGGCAAATGGTTCGATGGCGTTGTATTCCTCCTCCACCGTGTTAGTCTGTGCGCCTATCTCTGCCAGCATGGCGTGCGGCATGAGATCCATGTTGTACCGGCTCGTACTTATGTATATCTTGCGCATCATGTCGCCGTAATTTGCCCTGCCCGCCAGATAGGTCTGAAGTGCAAATGCCATGTTGTCGACCTTGTTGTCATTGCTCCAATAGTCCACATCGTTGCCATCCTCGTCACGGCACATACCATTTAACAGCATGATCTGTGCTGTGGGCTTTCCATCCACATCTGTAACCAGATGTGTGTCATCCGGCACACCATCCCTGTGGAGATCTATGATGACCTCTATCTCAGGATTGTCCTTAAGTATCTGTGACACACCTTCCCTCGAATAATCATAGGAAGCGTTCCTGTCAAGAACCCCTGTCATCATGTCATATGCCGTGGTGTCGTGGTACACCGGTATGCCATATGTATCCGTGAGTATCTCCGCCAGGCGGTTGCCAAGTCCTATCACCGTGTCGTCAACCTCGCCCGGTCTTGAGTCCGCAAATGCCTCAGAGCCGTGGGTGTGATATATCAGAACCTTGTATCCGCCCGTGTCCATATCCAGCGACAGATCTTTGCCGAGCAGATTTTCCGCATCCAGCTCGTCTTTTTTTACGCACTTAGGGTATGTGGCGTTATAACAATATGAAAGGAGTGTATCTGCGTCCATACCTATATAAGAGCTCATTATATCCGCCATGGCCGACACAGTCCTGGCATCAGCGGATCTCTGCGCAGCTTCTGTGGTCTCAGTGCTGGCAGGCGCAGAAGTCTCTGAAGTCTCCGCCTGCGATGATGCCTCACCTTCGGAATCCGCATCCTCCGTCTGGTATGTCCTGCCCTCCTCGCACACCTCCCTGACCTGAGATTCCCAGTAATCCATGTAACAGTACACATCCGGCTCAGCCGCACCGGGGCTGTATATACTCTCGCCTGTTTCACCCGAAGAACTGCCATATATCCCGCTATACACCAGCTTCCACACATCATCAGTTATCCCGGTCTTTATCAATATCCCCGCGCACACCAGAATCACCCACGCAAGTATATACACAGTCTTCGTATGAAGCTTTCTGTCCGACATACATTTCCACCCCTTTTGAATATGCTATGGCCTCTGTTATCCATTATTCAAATATATGAGTGTACGTGCCAAATGATTCCCTGTATTTTTCTCTACATCGCTATGGCATTTATCGCCTCAGATATCGTAAAGCTGATGCGGCGCACTAGCTCGTCTATATTTTTCGGGGTCACGAACATATCCGCCATATCCTCGTCCAGAAGATTGCACGCTATCTGGTATCTCTGCTTCTCCGTGAACTCCCTCATGATCCTGCGCCCGTAGGTCTCGTTAAATGCATCAGCCACCTCATCCAGCGAATCGTCTATGATGGATGGAACGGAGATGACTGTCGGAACACCGACTGCGATCACGCGTCTGCCAAGGTTGTCTGAGCTCAGTGTCTTTCTGTTGTTGCCGACACCGGAGCCGGGGCTTATACCTGTATCCGTGAGCTGGATGGTGCATCCGAGTCTCTTGCTGCTTCTGGCCGCCAGGGCGTCTATTGCAACCACGATCTCCACGTCTATCTCATCGCATATTCCCCTGACTATATCCACAGTCTCTATTCCGGTCTGTGCCATGACTCCCGGACATATGGCACTCATGACCAGATCTGGCTTTCCCGGAGTGTCCAGGTGCCTTGTCACATACAGATTGTCTATGACCAGCGGGCCTATGGAATCCGGGGTGACCTGCCTGTTGCCAAGTCCGACCACCAGTATATTTCCCGCATGCCCCATGAGCTCCCTGAGTCTGCCCTCAAGCTCCGCCCTCAGAGGTTCATGTATGGACTCCTCATATTCCTTAAGCTTGGAACACTCTATCGTTATATATTGTCCCTTTGCCTTTCCCAGATTTTTCTCCCCTATCTCATCCAGCACCGTTATGGTGGTGGTCTTGATGCTCCTGTCCTCATTCACCACCGTCTTCACCTTGACCCCAGGCATATTTCTCCTGTCGGCTACATTTTCTCTGAGCTCTATCGCAAGATCCGTACGTATCTCCCTGTTCATATGCGTCCTCCTTACATAACCCATTACATGTATAATAAAATACCCCGGCGGATGCATTTTTATGTATCCGCCGGGGCATTCCACGGTAAATCTTACATTACCTTGCCAAGTATTCTGTTGATCACTTCAGGATATCCGCACACCCTGAGGACAGGTGGCTCCCACTCCAGGGATGCCGTCTGATAAAAGCATGTCGACACACCGACTTCTATTCCGCCCTCCATCTCTGATGATCTTACGATCCTTCCAAATTTCTTCTTGTCCTTAACAAGTCCCCAGGCGGCTTTGTTGATGGTAAATTCCACCACCGGGTAGCCTCCCACATATCCTGTCACCTTTGCGTCGTCCACATATGACAGCTCGTCCTTCCAGTATTCAACCGCTTCGTCTATTGATGCAAACATATATCTTCTCCTGTTTATTCTGCACTTTTTTATATTTATTATGCTTTTGAATCATACCGTTGTCAATTTACTCTTTCTGATTTTTTCGTTCACGTTTATTAATTTTTGTTTTGTTGCAATATTTTTTTCTTTATTATTATACTGTTATTTGATATACTAATTTGAAGTGTATATTAACGGCAGTAGTCTGCCCTTATTTAGAATTTACTTTTACAATTAAATAGCGGGGATCTATCCCCCAGGTTTTAAGGAGGTCTTTTTATGGATTTTACTAAGAAGGGAGCGGTGAAGGCTCAGAAGGAGCTGGTATCCAAGCTTCCAAGAAACCGGCGTAAGCTTAACATTTCTGTGTTTAAGATTATACTGGTGCTGGTGCTCGCCATTGTGATAGTCGGTGTCGGAGCCGGATTTGGAGCCCTCAAGGGTATTCTGGATGATACGCCGAACATCAACGCTGACGCTCTCATACCTAAGGGATACAAGACAACTCTTGTATACCAGAATGGAAAGGAGATCACGACACTTGCCAATTCCAACTCCAACCGAGAGTATGTGTATTACGACTCTATTCCTGAGGATCTTGTGAATGCATTTGTCGCTATAGAGGACAGACGTTTCTGGGAGCACAACGGAATCGATGTACAGGGTATCGCCAGAGCATTTATAAAGGGTCTCAAAAGCGGAGACTTCGATGAGGGTGCTTCCACTCTTACACAGCAGCTTATCAAGAACAACGTGTTCAACGTCGGACTGAATGAGTCAACTTTCCTGGATAAGCTTGAGCGTAAGGTTCAGGAGCAGTACCTGGCTGTGGATATGGAGAAGAAGATCGACAAGAAGTCGATAGTCGAGTATTATCTGAACACCATATATCTCGGAGAAGGCTGCTACGGTGTTGAGACCGCTGCCAAGACTTACTTCGGCAAGGGGCTCAGCCAGTTATCGGTATCTGAGTGTGCCGTGCTCGCAGCAATTCCGCAGAACCCTACCAAATACGATCCTCTCCTGTCGCCTGACGACAACAAGACCAGAAGGACCCAGGTTCTTAAATACATGCTGGATCTTGAGTATATAACACAGGCGCAGTATGACGAGGCTATAAACGATAACGTTTACAAGCGTATCGCTTCCGTATCTAAGAAGGAAGAAAAGCAGCAGAAGACAGAGGTCAACTCCTACTACACTGACGAGGTCATCAAGCAGCTTCAGAATGATCTGGTTGCCAAGGGCTACTCAGAGGACGAGGCAGAGTCACTGATCTGGTCAGGCGGACTCAAGGTCATCGTTTGTCAGGATCCTGAGATCCAGGAGATCGCTGACTCAGTTGTAAATGATACATCCTACTGGCCTGAGCCTGTATATCAGCTCAACTACGCTCTCACCCTTGCGGATAAGGAGACAAAGGTTCAGACGAACTACAGCGTGGAGAATCTTGAGAGCTGGTTCACAGAGCAGGAGGGCTACGACTACAGCGCAAGATATTACAGCGAGGATGATGCCCGTGCAGCGGCTGACGAGTTCAGGGATGCCATGGTTGCCGAGACCGGCGACGAAGTCTTCATGGAGACATTCAAGCTTGTCATACAGCCACAGGTATCATTCACTCTCATGGACCAGAACACCGGTCAGGTCAAGGCACTTGTCGGAGGCCGTGGAGAGAAAACTGAGAACAGATCATTCAACCGTGCAACTGAGGCTACCAGACAGCCTGGTTCTTGCTTCAAGATAGTTGCCACATACCTTCCTGCACTGGACGCGTGCAACATGTCTCTTGCCACCGTATACGATGATGCACCTTACTACTATGAGAATGGTAATCAGGTATTTAACTGGTACGGCGGATACTGGGGGCCTAAAACTATAAGATATGCTATCATGGAGTCTATGAATATCATAGCTGTAAAGTGTATCACAGACGTAACTCCACAGCTCGCATATGATTATCTGCTGAAGCTTGGATTTACAACTCTTGTTGAGAGAAAGACAGACAGCGATGGTCTCATCCTGTCAGATATCAACCAGTCACTTGCACTTGGTGGTCTGACAAATGGTATTACCAACCTAGAGATCACAGCTGCATATGCAACCATCGCCAACGGTGGTAATTATATAAAGCCTGTGTTCTACTCAGAGGTTTACGACCATGAAGGCAATCTTCTGATAGACAACAGGGAGCCTGAGAAGACACGTGTCATATCAGAGCAGACAGCATGGCTTCTCACAAGTGCCATGCACGACGTTGTAACAGGAGGTACCGGTTCAGGTGCCAACTCTTACACAGGTATGTATACAGCAGGTAAGACAGGTACCACATCAGGAGACTTTGATAACTGGTTCTGTGGTTATAACCCATACTACACAGCTTCTATATGGCTTGGAAATGATGAGAACATCACATACAGCCCTGGTTCTATCAAGTGCTATATGTGGAGAGATATCATGGATCAGGTCATTGAGAAGAAGGGACTTGATACATCGGCTACATTTGAGATGCCGGACGGAATCGTACAGGCCACTGTATGTTCGGATACAGGACTTCTTCCATCGAATGGATGTCCTACCGTAACAGATTACTTTGACGCATCCAAGATTCCTACAAAGTACTGTCCAGGTGTCAAGAAGGTTGTCGTATGTAACGAATCACACATGCTTGCCAACAAGGAATGTCCTGAGACTACAACCTTCATCTACAAGCTGAATGATGATGGTGAATATGTTCTTGAGGGTTACACATGGGATGAATCACTCCTCAAGGAGCACTGTAACATCCACGGCAAGAAGAAGGATACAAAGAAAACTACCAAGGCAACAACGACAACCGAGGATACATCGGAGGATACAACGGATGATACAACAACGGAGGAGCCTACAACGACTGAGGAACCTACAACCGAGGAACCTACGTCAGAGGAACCTACCTCTTCAACAGAGATAACCACAACCGAGGAACCAAGCTCGGATGATTCAACCGATACAACTCAATGACGGAAAGCCCCATCATACAATTCAATGTATGGTGGGGCTTTTTATATCTGCCTGTCTTCTATTTCTATTTTGTCATCTTCGGCTTGAATATCAGCGATGCAATATATCCAAATATCAGTGCAGCCGAACTTCCAACCGCAGCCATCTGGAAACCTCCGCGGAACAGTCCGATAAATCCATCCTTATCAACCGCCTCGGTTATACCCTTCCACAGATTATATCCAAATCCTGTGAGCGGCACCGACGCTCCGCACTGTGCAAATTCCAGAAGCGGCTTGTATATTCCAAGAGCTCCAAGCACAACTCCCGTACAGACGAGTATGACCATTATCCTTCCCGGAAGGAGCTTGGTCTTATCCATCAATATCTGGGCAAGGACACATATTATTCCGCCAACCACAAACGCTTTTACATAATCCATTTACATCTACTCTCCTTTCTTTTCGTGATGCTCTATCATGACCGCATGGGCTATCCCCGGTATGGTCTGCCCCTCGTTATAGCTCACGGTGGAAAGCAGTGCTCCAGTCGGAACAAACAACACTCTCTTCCACTCCCCGGAGCTCAACTTCTTCAATATATATCCGGCGAGGACGGTCGCCGAGCAGCCACAACCCGATCCGCCAGAGTGGGTATCCTGTTCCTCGTTTTCAAATATCTCTATACCGCAGTCCATATGATTTGCCGATATATCCACATTGTTCATGCTCAGAAGATCCTCAAGTATCGTCTTGCCGACCTTGCCGAGATCACCGGTTATTATCCTGTCGTAGTATGTGGGCTTTATTCCAAAGTCCTGAAGATTCTGATATATAACGGCAGCCGCCGCTGGTGCCATGCACGCTCCCATGTTGAGGGAATCCTTCACACCATAGTCCACTATCTGCCCTGTGGTTACGCCCTGGATACACACATCTGACTCTCTGTCTGACACCACAAAGGCACCACTTCCCGTGACCGTCCAGGTAGCTGACAGGGGACGCTGATTTCCATATTCCAAGGGAAAACGGAACTGCTTCTCCGCACTTCCATAGTGGCTTGACGCCTCCGCAATGACGTTGTCCGCATACCCCGCCGCCACAGTCATGGACGCAAGCGACAGTGCCTCCCCGCACGTCGAGCACGCACCATACAGACCGAACACCGGTATCTCCATATCCTTGATTCCAAATGTCGACGCTATGAGCTGTCCCAGCAGATCCCCGGCAAATATATACCTTATATCCTGCTTGACTATTCCCGCCTTCTGTATGGCAAGGGTCACCGCCTGACGCACCATCTCGCTCTCGCCTTCCTCCCAGGAATCTTTGCCAAATGTTGCATCCTCGCTCACTCTGTCAAAATATCTCGCCATGGGGCCATCTATCTCCTTCGGCCCCGCCACCGCTGCTGCCCCCAGTATATATGGGGGATTGCCAAATTTTATGCTCTGTTTTCCTTTTTTCTCATTCATATCATGCAACTCCCTTATATGGATAAATGTAACTGTTACTATAATTCCCTTATGCACTGCAGATTATAATGGTAGTTTTTGTTAATCTCAGCACTGGACAAATTCATTTATTTGCTTTAACATTACTAAAGTTGCTTTACAAAGAAAAAGGAATGGAGAATCGCCGTGGAATTTACAAAGGAATACTGGGTAAACTGTTTTAGCAGATGTGTCAGATATGCTACGACTTTTTTCAAATGGATAGTTTTTTCACTGATAATGGGAACGATATGCGGGCTTGTCGGAACAGCTTTTCATATATGCGTAGAGTACGCCACCGGCTTCCGTGAGAACAATCATATGATAATATATTTTCTGCCGCTTGCGGGAATCGTGATCGTATTTATATACAGGATCTGTGGAATAAGACATTCCAAGGGAACCAATCTTGTCATCGGTTCCATAAGAAGTGTGGAGGACGAGATTCCTTCCCGTATGGCTCCGCTGATCTTCATATCGACGGTCATTACACACCTCTTTGGAGGTTCATCCGGCCGGGAGGGTGCCGCCCTTCAGATAGGTGGAAGCATCGGTGTCTCTATAGGCAAGCTGTTCAAGCTGGATGACAGCGACAAGCACATACTCACACTGTGCGGTATGAGCGCTGTCTTTTCGGCACTGTTTGGAACGCCAATAACGGCTGCACTTTTCAGTATGGAGGTCATAAGTATCGGCATCCTCTACTACTGCGCATTTGTGCCTTGTCTGTTCTCGTCAGTCATCGCATACGCAATAACGAAAAAGCTTCACGTTGTACACGACCACTACAATATAGCCGGCATGCCGACATCCATGGATGTGCCTTTGGTGATCAAGGTCATCGGTCTGGCTATCCTGTGCGCAGTGCTCAGCAGTCTGTTCTGTATATTCATGAACGTTGTGCACAAGCTTTTCCGCAAATATTTCAAGAACCAGTATGTGCGCGTATTCGCAGGAGGCGTGATGCTCGTCCTGCTCAACATAATACTCAACACCACCGACTACAACGGAACCGGTATGAACATCATCGCCCAGGCGCTCAACGGAGAGGCAAAACCAACGGCTTTCCTTCTCAAGGCGCTGTTCACCGCCATAACAATAGGCTGTGGATTCCGAGGCGGTGAGATCGTTCCATCGTTCTTCGTCGGTGCCACATTTGGATGCGTCATGGGTGGACTCATGGGACTCGACCCGGGCTTTGCCGCTGCCCTAGGAATGGTGTGCTTCTTCTGTGGCGTGGTAAACTGTCCTCTTACATCTCTGTTCCTGAGCATAGAGTTGTTCGGAGCGCACGGAATACTTCTGTTCACCATAGGATGTGCCGTCAGCTACATGCTGTCCGGCTATTACAGCCTGTACAACGAGCAGAAGATCATCTACTCAAAGCTCCGCCCTCACTATGTCAATCTCTACACCAACCAGGAGATAAAGACCAAGGAACCGGGATTCCTGGAAGGCCTTATAAGGATCAGGGAGGACGACTCAGACGACATTGAGGAGTAGCCGGCAGCTACTCTTCCTGAGTATCTGACTCAGACTCAGTCGTCTTCTTATCTGTGTCTGAGCTGTCACTCTTATCTTTGTTCTGATCCTTATCTTTGTCTTTATCCTTGTCCTTTGGAAGCTTTCCTACCTTGTACACTTCGTCACGCTTAGAGTACACGCTTGTCGCCTCAGGATTGTCCGATATGACATTTCCATCGCCGTCATACACTCTTCTGTAGGACTGCACTGTAAGGCCCTCTATTCCCACTGTGTCAAGCACCTGCTCATCCTTGCCAAGACTCTTGTCCAGCTCATACTTGGTCTCATATGGCTCTGTCTCAACGGTCTCCGTGTAGAGCTCCACGCTGAACGGCTCCGTGATGGTGCCCCATATCGTACATGATGTGGAATATCCATCGTAGCTTGTGCTTATCTTTATCGGGTAATCCGTGTCATTTGTAAATACAAAGTCACATCCGCCCCACGCCACAGTGGCGTCAAGTCCCGCAGGAACATACGATGAAGGGTATGGATGACAATGTCTCTCATCTATCTCGAGATTCGCATACAGGCACGCCATGTACATGGTGGATGACACCTGACATATTCCACCGCCCATGTCCATGACTGACTGTCCGTCAGCATATGATGGGCCCGGAAGGAAGCCTCTCTCCTCGGTGAGCTCTCCGACTCCGAGGTTATATGAAAATGACTCTCCCGGCATGAGTATGGTTCCATCGCAATACTGCGCCGCCAGCTTGACATTTGTCTTTCTGTTCTCTGAACCCTCAACCTCTGTGCTGTATGAACTCATCTCGTCTCTGAACAGCATCTTCCTGTATTCTTCCGTACTCATATCCGCCGGGGTGTATGTGAGCGGGATGCTCACATCCGTTCCCTTCTTGGCAGATTCAAGGCTCTTCTTTGCCGCCTCCAGATCAAAGTCCACACCGTCCTTGGCCTCAACTACCTCGTAGTTCTTGTCCGGGTCAAGCGTTGGATTCTGCGGCTCACAATGTACCTTTTTGTATACCTCGTCCAGATCCACGTCAGCAGACACGACAGGACATTCCACCACAGTGCCATAGTCTCCTTTTGCTATCTGCTTCTTTATGCGGGTTACCAGCTTGTCTGTGTCTATCCTGTAGCTGCCCTTTCCCTTTGTCACAATGAGGTTCTTGTCCTCTATCCTGTATCCATCCTCTATATCCAGATCGACCTTCATCATATCACTGCTCTCGATGGCGGTCGTTATGATGCCGCTGTCGCCTATATATGGATAAATATCATAGCTGCTTCCAAGTGTCCATGATTCCAGAAGCCCATAGCCTCTTCTCCAGAAGCTGTGTGAGTCATCCTGTATCTTCTGCACAGACTTCTCAGAATCCATATCCAGCGCCGCCGACACATCCAGGGTGTAAGTCTTGTCATCCAGCTTCACCTGTATGCCCACACTGCTGTAATCGCGTCTGAACTGGTCATTTATGCTCTTTGCCGCCTCCGCAGATTTCATTCCGCCAACGTCTAATCCGTTTATGGTGGTCTTTTTGTACAGCTTTCTGTTGCCCACACACGCACATATTAGCGCATAAAATATCACCATGAACACCGCCGTGAGTATCCAGCTTATCACTCTGTATCGCTGCTGTCTCTTCCTCCACTGCTCAGATGCACGCCGTCCTGAACGTCCTGAAGCTCTCTGCCTGTTCTGCGCAAGTCTATTTTCAGTTGTATGTCCGTTTCTTCTTTCGTCTGCCATCTACATTCCCCTCATCCTGTAGAATAGATATTCCTTTGCAAGCTCCGAGTAGAGCTGCTGTACAGTCCACTCCCTGTTGCTCCGTGTCACTACCGACTTCAGCCTTACTGCCGGAAGCCCGGTCTTCTTATACCTTTCAAGAAATATATCAAGTTCTTTGCTGCTCACTCCGTCAAATATGAGCATATCCATACTGAGATCTTCCGTCTGTCCGGTCTCATCTCCACAGCCAGATATGTCAGCCGTGTCGCACAGACTTCCGACCTTCATACCATAATGCTTTCTCTGAATGTCAACGCACTCCGCACCTATGTCACTGCATATATCCTGTACTGCACTCTTCTGCTCAGGTGCCAGATTGACTGTCATTAGCCTCTTCATGTCAGCATTTCTCCTGTCTTTCTTCTTTTGTCCAAATCTATACCCATTATGTTATTTTTTCAAATATTGTCAACCGATGTGGGGAAAATATGTTGATTTTTAATTTAATAAACCCCATTTCACCATATTGAGACTATCCAATATATAACACCGAGCAGCCAGCTTGTAAATATACCGTACAGTATAACAGGCCCCGCTATGGTGAACGCTTTCACGCCCTTTCCGAACACCTCACCCTCAGTCTGGAATTCCACTATGGGCGCACACACACCATTTGCAAATCCTGTGATCGGCACAAGTGCTCCGGCACCGCCGTACTTTGCTATCTTCTTGTAGAGATTCAGACTTGTGAGGATGACACTTACGAGAACGAGTATCAGCGATACATACGCATACGCCTCGTCTTCCTTCACATCGAAGTGTACCAGCAGGTCAAATATCCCCTGCCCTATCGTGCAGATCACACCGCCCACAAGAAACGCCCACAGGCAGTTTCTTGGCACACTTGATGTTGGTGTCACAAGCTCCACATATTCATTGTAATCACTCTCTGTAGGTTCAAACTTCATAACAAATACCTCCATTTCACACAAAATAATTTTGACTTTATCACATGCCCAGAACGACACTCAGCACCGAGCCCACCAGTTTTCCCGCGGCAAGGCCGTATATGACATAAGGGAGATTTCTTCTCACACTGAATCTTCTGGCCGCGATCGGTATGACATTCAACACCTCCGTAAGCGCCCCCGCCAGGCATCCCACAAATATCCCTCCGAACAGACATATGATGGTATATCCCACCCATGTCACCGGAACCGATATTTTGAATACATATATCAGATTTGCCAGCGCCGCACCATATGCCAGCAGACACTCTATGAGCAGATAATACCTTGCCCCCTTTACCTTCTCAAGGAGCTTGGGGAATATTCCTATCATGGATATAAATGCAAAATACCCGCCCGATATGGCCACACCGCTGGCAAAGCAGGCTATGGCAAGCATAGCGTATCTAATCAGCATCTCTCTCCGCCTTCTTTCTGGAGGCATCCGTTATGACTGTCTGGTTGACCTCCTGTTCATACTGTCTCATCTGAACCTGAAGCGGTGTAGGATCATCAGAGAATTTTTTCTTTGCACCGTGATTGAAAAATACGATTATACCGATGAAGAGCCCCAGGGAATATGCTATTCCCGCCACAGGATAGGCATCCCTGCCCTGCCCCACAAATATGTTGTGCATGACGTCAAGCTGTCCAACCATATTGACATCCGAGTTGTACGACATGATGGAAAAGCCTGCTCCGAAAAATGCGATGAAGCATATCATCAGGAATTTGAAGAACTGCTTTACTTTGTCGCTGGTGTCATATGTCCTGTAATACACAACCACGTCCGTTGCCCCTATGGTCTGTGTCTGGCAGTCCGGGTAGTGCTCCTGTATCACCTGCAGAATGTACATCACCGATATGACCTGCTGCTCCTTGCTTCCGGAAAAGCTCATGAGCTCCAGCTTCTCAACACCGTATTTTATATCGGGATTCGGGCTCAGCACCGTCGCCACATCTTTTATTTTGACTTTTCGCTTCTCCGCCAGACAGCTCTCCGACAGTTTCAAATACAAAAGTTCAGCCATATACATGTCCCCTGTTCTTATATTCTAAGAATAGTCTGTCCATGTATATGGCTGATATTACTCCAATATTTTCCATCTGAGTCTTCCGAGTATCTTTTTCTCAAGCCGGCTCACCTGCACCTGGCTCATGCCAAGGATCTGCCCTGTCTGTCCCTGCGTCTTGTCCTGAAAATACCTCAGCACCACAAGTTTTCTCTCATCCGGCGTGAGCGTGTCCAGAAGCTGCGATACACACAGCCTGTCCACGATGCGGTCTCCATCTTCCGTGCCGCACATCTCCGCGTGAAGATCATCTATGCATGTCACATCCGATGCCGCGTCCATCGCCATCACAAGCTCTTCAAGAGTCGCTCCTATAGCCTCACATATCTCCTCCATTCCCGGCTCAGTCCCTCTGTTTTTTTCGACCTCGTGTCTGTATCTGTCTGCCCTGTAGTATATCGTTTTAAGATTTCTGCTGACCTTCACCATTCCGTCATCCCTGAGAAAGCGTCTAATCTCCCCCTGAATGAGTGGAACCGCATACGTGGACAGTTTTACCTCATAGTCCATATCAAACCTGTCTATGGCCTTTACAAGGCCTATAAGCCCTATCTGTATAAGATCCTCAAGTTCCTGTCCTCTCCCCACATATCTTCTGGCAACGCTGACCACCAGTCCCATATTGTCCGTCACAAGTTTATCTCTGGCATCTCTGTCTCCATCTTTTGCAAGTTCAAGCAAACGATGATTATCCGCCATCAATATATCTCCTGACTTTTTCCTATTATCTTCTTCATATTTACCACGGTTCCCTCACCCACGCGGGATTCTACCTTTAGCTCATCCATGAAAGCCTCCATAAATGAAAATCCCATGCCCGATCTGCTTCCGTCCGTGACAGTGGTGTAAAGCGGCTCCATTGCCCTGTCGACATTCTCTATGCCGCAGCCGTGATCTGTGATCGTTATGTACAGGGTGCGCTCCTCTATGTATGCCTCCAGGATTATGCTTCCCTCCCCGGATCCATATCCGTGTATTATCGAATTCGTGACAGCCTCCGACACCGCCGTCTTGACATCCTCCACCTCACTGAGTGTCGGATTTGTCCTCGTCAGCATAGCCGCCACCACGACTCTCGCCACAGCCTCATTCCGGGCATCACAGCCAAATTCCATGATCAATCTGTTCTTATCCATACCATTCTCCTCGTTATCTATATTTTATCTGTCCAATCCTCAGCCTCATCCCGGACACCGCTGTCCAGCCTTGTCGCGATCCTGTATATACCGGACATGAGCAGTATCCTGTCCATTCTCGCATTTACATTTATCACCCCAACGCTTCCCCCTCTGTCGTGGAGCTGTCTGTACCTTCTCGTTATAAGTCCTATCCCCGAGCTGTCCATGAACGTTGTCCTGCCAAAATCAAATATGGCATGTCTCACCACCTCCTCGGCAAATACTCCGTCTATCCCTGCGGTCATCTTCACCGCCGCATAATCATCCACCTCTCTGGGCATATACACGATTATAGTATCCCCCATTTTCTCGTAGATATTCATCTTCAATCCCCCTGTCACAAAATAAAAGGCACAAAAGAAACGGTTAATCCTTATCCGTCTCTTTTGTGCCTTCTATAAATTATAATCTTTTTATATGTCTTTCTGTCTTTCGTTACTGTCCGTCAGTTGTATCTGTTCCATCGCCTGTATACGAACTGTCGGTCGTGTCTGTTCCGTCACCTGTATACGTATTGTCGATGGTGCCTGTTCCATCATCCGTATACGTGTTGTCGGTCGTATCCGTTCCATCACCTGTATACGAGCTGTCGGTTGTATCTGTTCCGTCACCTGTGTCCGTGCTGTCGGTCGTACCTGTTTCGTCACCTGTGCTTGATCTGTCGGTTGTATCTGTTCCGTCGCCCGTGTTCGTGCTGGCTGTACTTGCAGAATTCTTCTTTTCAAGTCCCGCCTGTATGGCATCTTCATCCGCATAATCACACGCAACCGTGTAGTATACGGAGTTCGGACAGTTCTCAACAAGCTGGTTAAATACCAGTGTGGCATTGTTATCATCAGAAAGCTTCAGATAACACATCGCCTTGTAGAACAGTGCCACATCGCTGTTAGGTGTATCCTGAAGGACTCTGTTCAGATCATCTATGGCAGCCTCATATGTCATGGTCTCGTACTTATAGATCGCTGACTGTACCCTTGCCTTATTGTCATCCGACAGAACCTGTGAAGCGTAATCGCCATACTTATCTATCTGTGTCTGAAGGTTTTTCGCCTCAGTCTCAGCATTTGTGAGCTTGGTGGTCATGCTGTCCACCTGTGACTGGAGCTCCGATATGGCCACGTTCTTATCCGCTATCTCCTGACTGAATGTAACCTTCAGGTCTCTCTCTGAATTGTCAGCCGCCTTATCCCTGTGCGGGATGATGAGCGTCCACATGGCCGCAAGTCCCAGAACAACTCCCGCTATGATATAAGCGATGGAATATTTGTAGAAATTGATGTCCTTGTATCTTCCAACCGGAATCGGATCCCCATCAAAATCCACCTCGCTGTTGCCGGCTATGAGCTTCTTCTGGTCATCCACGAACAGAGAATCCACATCGTAGTCCTCCTGCGGATAATCCCTGAAGTTCATGATTTCCTCATCAGTGTGGCCCATCTCATTGAAATATCTGACCGCCACTGGATTTGTCCTGTCTATCTTGATGACACGCTTGAGTGCCTTGCGAGCCTTGTCATATCTTCCCTCGTCGATGAACAGAAGTGCAAGGAGCAGGTATCCCTGTATAAATCTGCTGTTGTCGGAAAGCACCTTTCTGAGCTGTATAAAGGCAAGATCCTTGCTGCCCTGCTTCGCATATACCAGCGCCTGATTATACTTTCTGGTTACATTGTTCACCGCCTCCAGCCTGTGTGGGTTGGATTTTATCTCCTTGATGTATCTCTTGGCGACATTCTTGCCGTCAAAATAATTCACACTCACTACCCAGTGGCTGAGCGCCTGAACTATCTCTCCGGTCTCATAGTACACCAGTCCAAGAAGGTTCCGGGCATCTATATTCATCTTGTCATACTTCAGAGACAGCTTGAGCGCCTCCTCCGCACCTGACATATCCCTGACCCTCGCCTTATCAAGCCCTATGTTGTAATAGTACTTTGACGAGTTGAGAGCCTTGTTCACGTAATCTATCTTCAGTCCGCACCTGGTACAGTAGCCTGTGACGGCTATCGCTCCACCGCAGTGCTTACAATTCAGTACATCTGCCATATCTTAATCTCCCGACCAATCTGTGTTCTTTACTTCTCTGCTTCCTTTGCAACCCTCATCATCTCCTGCATGACATCCATGATGTCCTTGAGATCATTGTTGTATATTGCATCCTCTGCCTGGTCAAGTTCAAGTGCCGGCTTAAACCTCTTTATCTCTTCATCAAAATTGATCATGTCTGTTCCTCCATCTCTTGACACCGCCCACCAGATACAGGGAACCAACGCAGTATATGTTGGTATTCTCTCTGTCTCCTCTGAGCTCCACTGCCATATCCATGGCATCGTCAATCTCATCGCTGACCATGACCGGAGTATCCGTACACGCCGAGAATATCTCCGCCAGCTTTGCGGAATCCGCCTTTCTGCTGCTGTCAACGCTTGTGACTATTATCCTGCCAAACGTAATATTTCCGGCAAGCAAATGTATCATGGAGTCATACTCCTTATCCTTCACCGCCGCAAATACCAGTATCTTGTCATATTCCCCATGAAGCCTGTTCATGGTCTCTATATATGCATTTACAGCCTCCACATTGTGGGCACCATCCACATATATATGGGGAGCTATCTCCTCCATCCTGCCCTCCCAGTAGAACTGCAGGAGTGCATTCCTCACGGTCTTCTCTATATCCTGTTCCGGTACATTCCGCCTCTCCATGAGCATCCTGAATGCTGTCACGGCAAGGCTGACATTCTCCACCTGGTACAGTGATGTCTTCTGTATCTGTAAATTGCAATAACTATAATACCGATTATGCAATGAAAAATCAATGGTTTTGTTCCCCAAATGATTTATTATATAATCTGATTTTTCGACCGGAATTATGTCCGCTCCACGCTCTTTGGCAGTATCTTCTATGACCCGCGCAGCCGCCTCATCCCGCCTGAAATATATCACCGGAACACCCGGCTTGATGATGCCTGCCTTCTCATAAGCTATCTTCTCTATCGTGTCGCCAAGATACTCCATGTGATCCATTCCCACCGACGTGATGATCGTAAGCTCCGGCGTCAGGACATTTGTCGCATCCAGTCTTCCGCCCATTCCTGTCTCGTATACGGCAAAGTCACACTTCTGCTGTCTGAAATACACCGCCGCCATGGCAAACATGACCTCGAAGAACGAAGGGTGCTCCATGAACTGCCCCTTTACGGTCTCAAATGCCGACACAAAATCGTCATCGGATATATTTGTACCATTTATCTGTATTCTCTCGTTTATGGACACGAGATGGGGTGATATGAACAATCCCACTCTGTATCCCCGGGCTGCAAGCATCTGCGCCAGAGCGCGGCATGTGCTGCCCTTGCCGTTGGTTCCCGCCACATGTATCGCAGGAACAGCCTTCTCAGGGTTCCCCAAACGGCACAAAAGACTGGAAAGGTTCTCCTTGCCAATCTTCTGTGCAAAAAGCGGAATACCCAATATATAATCCACAGTCTCTCTGTAATCCGCCATTATGATTCTCCTATCCGTCCGTGCGTGCTGCTCAGACCCAATTATCTATTGTCAACTTTCTCAGGGTAGAGGTCGTGGTTTGCCAGACGGTTCCAGGCAACCTCCTCCCACTTTGTTCCCGGTCTGCCGTAGTTGCAGTACGGGTCTATGGAGATTCCTCCCCTCGGTGTGAACTTACCCCACACCTCGATGTACTTTGGATCCATCAGTTTTATGAGATCCTTCATGATGATGTTCATACAGTCCTCATGGAAGTCTCCGTGATTTCTGAAGCTGAACAGATACAGTTTCAGCGACTTGCTCTCCACCATCTTCTCGCCTGGCACATATGATATGTACACCGTTGCGAAGTCAGGCTGTCCGGTGATCGGACAGAGGCTTGTGAACTCAGGACAGTTGAACTTTACAAAGTAGTCGTTGTCCGGATGCTTGTTGTCAAATGTCTGGAGCATCTCAGGTGCATAGTCCATGCTGTACTTTACGTCTTTATTTCCAAGGAGGGTCACACCCTCCATCTCTTCTTTACTTCTTCCCATTATGGTCTCCTATATTACTTTTATGATTCATGCTTATTCTGCTATATGATCACGCTGTATTACTGCTCCTGCAGTGCTTCTGTCACAGACTTGATGAGCAGCTTAACAGCCTCGTCACAGTGCTCCTTCTTAACGATAAGTGGAGGTGCGATCCTTATGATGCTGTCTCTTACCGCTGTTATGAGGAGCTTGTTCTCAAACGCTCTGTGCTTTACTTCAAATGCGATAGGCTTGTTGAACTCAACGCCTATAAGAAGACCACGTCCTCTGATCTCCTTGACACAAGGAAGTGCCTTGAGTTCCTCCATGAAGTATGCTCCTACTTCCTTTGCATTCTCGTAGAGCTTGTTATCCAGTATCTCATCTATCTCTGCAAGCGCCGCTGCACAGCACACAGGGTTGGCTGCGTATGTTGAACCGTGGGCACCAGGTGTAAATGCTGCTGCTATCTTGGTGCTTGTACACATCGCGCCTATAGGCATACCGCCCCCGATGGCCTTTGCCATGGATACCATGTCAGGCTTTACGCCATATGTCATATATGCCATGATGTCTCCGGTTCTTCCCCATCCGGTCTGAACCTCATCGAACATGAGGAGCATGTTCTTCTCATCACAGAACTCACGAAGTCCTTTAAGGAACTCAGGGTCTGCAGGGTATACACCACCCTCGCCCTGTACAGGCTCTACCATGATTCCTATGGTGTTCTCATCGCATTTGCTCTTGAAGTCCTCAAGGTTGTTATACTCTGCATATGTGAATCCCGGAAGGAGTGGTGCAAATCCCTTGTGGCAGGCCGAATCAGGCTGGCCTGTTGCCGACAGTGCACCGTATGTTCTTCCGTGGAAGCTGTTCTTCGCTGTCACGATCTTATATCTGTCCGGTCCGTAATTGTCCACGCCGTACTTTCTAGCCATCTTGATCATGGCTTCATTTGCCTCTGTTCCTGAGTTCTGGAACACGATCTTCTCCATGCCTATGGTGTCGCACACCTTCTTTGCAAGGAGGATCATTGGAAGTGTATATGCATAGTTTGATGCATGTATTACATTTGCCGCCTGGTCAGCTATGGCCTTTGCAACCTTCTTGTTGGCATTTCCCGCGCTGCTTACCGCTATTCCTGCGAAGAAGTCGAGGTATCTGTCGCCGTTCTCAGCGTACACATACATGCCATCGCCCTTCTCCTCTATGAATTCCCATCTTCTGGACTGCTCTGCCAGATATGTATCTACTATCTCTAAAAGTTCTTCTCTTGTATAACCTGATTCACTAACCTTCATCTTTCTCTCCTTTTGTATACTCTCCGGTATATCTGCAAATATCCGCCCATATTATAACAAGCATTCCGCATACATTATATACACAAAGCCCGCCACTGGCAAGCGTTCGTGAAATATAACAGATAAATGCTTTAACCACCGTTAAAAAGGACTGTACCATGAGGTATACCTCAAAGCACAGCCCTTTTATATTTATGCATTTCTCTGTATTATCTTGCAAACTGGGAATTGTACAGATTTGTGTAGAAGCCGCCCTTTGCAAGCAGTGACTCGTGATTTCCCTGTTCGATGATGTGTCCGTCCTTCATGACGAGGATGACATCTGACTCCTTGATGGTTGACAGTCTGTGTGCAACCACGAAGCTTGTTCTGCCCTTCATCATCTTGGCAAATGCCCTCTGTATCCTTATCTCAGTTCTTGTATCTATGGATGATGTTGCCTCATCCAGTATGAGCATAGGTGGAAGATCAAGCATAACCCTTGTGATACATAGGAGCTGCTTCTGTCCCTGTGACAGATTGCCTCCATCCTCTGTTATATATGTGTTATAGCCATCAGGAAGTCTCTTGATAAAGCTGTGTGCATGTGACTGCTTTGCAGCCTCGATGATCTCCTCATCCGTTGCGTCCGGTCTTCCGTATGCTATATTGTCCCTTATCGTGCCACTCTTAAGCCAGGTCTCCTGAAGTACCATTCCGTAATTGCCGCGGAGGCTCTTTCTTGTGACCTCTCTTATGTCATATCCATCCACGGATATGCTTCCGGCATCCACATCGTAGAATCTCATGAGCAGGTTGATGACTGTACTCTTACCACAGCCTGTAGGTCCCACTATTGCTATTCTCTGTCCGTTCTTCACGTTCAGATTGAGGTTCTTGATGAGCTCCACATCTTTGTTGTATGAGAAGTCAACATTCTTAAGGTCCACCTCACCGTGAACGTCTGTGAGCTCGTGTGCGCCAGCAGGCTCTGCAGCCTCTGGGTCCTCGTCTATAAGCTCAAACACTCTGGCAGCGGATGCCAGCGCGTTCTGAAGCTCTGTGACAACGCCTGATATCTCATTGAACGGCTTTGTATACTGATTTGCATAGCTCAGGAAACTTGTAAGCTGTCCAACTGATATAAAGCCCTTTATAGCTGTTATGGCACCTATGATTCCAACGCCTGTGTACACAAGGCTGTTGACAAATCTTGTACTAGGATTTGTTATCGATGAGAAGAATGTAGCCTGAAGTCCTGCCACATTAAGTCTTCCATTGACCTCCTGGAATCTGTCGCAGGTCTCATCCTCCATGGAGAATGCTGTGACTACCTTCTGGTTCTCAACCATCTCATTTACAAGAGATGTGAGCTCACCCTTGATCTCAGCCTGCTTCCTGAACATACTGTATGTTCTCTTTGCTATGAATGACGCAACAAAGAGTGATACCGGAGTGATACATACGACCACAATGGCTATGATCCAGTTGATCGACAGCATGAAGCACAGTGTTCCTACTATAGTCATAACTCCTGTGAATAACTGTGTAAATCCCATCAGAAGTCCGTCTGAGAACTGGTCTACGTCAGCTATGATCCTGCTGACTATGTCTCCGTGTGTATGTGAATCCACATATGAGAGCGGCAGGCTGCCAAGCTTCTCATATGCCTTTGTTCTTACATCATTAACCACCCTGTATGTGATCATGTTGTTGAGCACGTTCATGACCCACTGTGCAACAGCCGTTATAACGACCACAAGCACAAGCTTTGCCAACATTCCTTTAAGTCCTGTAAAATCTACTTTTCCCGGTCCAACGACCCTGTCAACTGCATGTCCCATGATGATAGGTGCATACAGTGTGAGCACGACCGATATGGCTGCACATATGAGAGACAGAACCACGAGGAACCTGTATCTCTTGATATACTTCAGTATTCTGAGTATCGTCTTTTTATTTACTGATTTATTCCCTGTATCTTTACTCATGAGACAGTTCCTCCTCCGAAAGCTGTGACTGACATATCTCCCTGTATATCTCACAGTTAGAAAGCAGCTGCCGATGGGTTCCTATCCCGGCTATCTGACCATCATCCATGACGATGATCTTATCCGAATTCATGATGGTCGACGCTCTCTGTGACACAAGGAATACAGTCATGCCCTTTGTCTTCTCCCTGATCGCTTTTCTGAGAGCCGCATCAGTTGCAAAATCTAGCGCCGATGCGCTGTCATCCAGTATCAGTATCTCAGGCTTTCTGACGACCGCTCTGGCTATGGTAAGCCTCTGCTTCTGTCCACCCGACAGGTTCTTGCCCCCCTGGGTGATCTTGAAGTATATTCCATTCTCCTTGCCGTCTACAAACTCCTTGGCCTGGGCTATCTCAAGCGCCTCGTCTATCTCTGCTTCAGTCGCATCCTGCTTGCCCCACCTGATATTGTCTGCTATTGTTCCGGCAAACAATACAGCCTTCTGCGGTACCACTCCGACCTTATGCCTGAGCTCGTCCAGGGTGTAGTCCTTTACGTCAACTCCGTCTATGCACACGCTTCCCTGGCTGGCATCGTAAAATCTTGGGATCATGTTTACAAGAGAACTCTTTCCTGAACCCGTACCGCCTATGATTCCCACAGTCTCGCCCGGTGCCACGTCAAATGTTATATCTGACAGGGAATCTGCTCCGGCCCCAGCATATCTGAGATTTGCATCCCTGAAGCTTACCTTTACAGCATTTGCCGGTGATCCTGCTGCCTTGCCTGATCCATCCGTTATGGATGGCTGCTGATCCATGACCGCATTTATTCTCTTTGCGCAGGCAACAGCCTTGGTGATCGTCACGATAAGGTTTGCGAGCTTGATGAGCTCGACGAGTATCTGTGACATATAGTTGACAAGTGCGACGACCTTTCCCTGTGTGATGATTCCCGCATCTGTCTGTCCCGCTGCGATCCAGATTATAGCTGCGGTTGAGAGATTGATTATCACATAAGTAACAGGATTCATGAACGCTGATATACGTCCTGCAAGGAGCTGGAACTTCATCAGGTCATCCGTGGACTTGTCAAACTCCTCAAATTCCTTGTCCTGTCTGTTAAAGGCTCTGATAACTCTCGCGCCCTCAAGCCCCTCACGGGTGAGCAGTGTGACTCTGTCCAGTCTGTTCTGCACCTTCTTGAACAGAGGTATGCTGAGTGCCATAACACCGAACACAACAATTGAAAGTGCCGGTATGGTCACCACAAATGTCATGGCCGACTTCACGTCGATGGTGAATGACATGATCATGGCACCGAACACTATGAACGGCGAACGGAGGAACAGTCTGAGCACCATGTTGACTCCTGTCTGTACCTGGTTCGTGTCACTGGTCATTCTCGTGAGCAGTGTGGATGTTCCTATGCTGTCGATCTCTGTGTATGAAAGTGATGTAATATGCCTGAACAGATCATTTCGAAGTGCTGTTCCAAATCCTGTAGCAGCCTTTGCCGAAAAATACTGGGCGGTGATAGAACACACCAGACCGATAATTCCCAAAAGTATCATGACGAGACACATCTTCACAACGTAGCTTATGTCACGCCCTGCTATACCGACATCGATTACATTTGCCATGACGATCGGGATAAGCAATTCAAATGTTGCCTCCAACATCTTAAAAAGCGGGGCAAGTATGGACTCTTTCTTATAGCCCTTAAGATATCTAAGTATTCCCTTCATCTCTTCTCCTAACAATACTCATTCCGTATATAACAGACACAGATACCATCCATGTCGTCATTACTCAAATAGAACTTCCACACCATATATAAGGTGCGGAAGTTCTATTTCAAGCTATGCTGCAATGGCGCTGATTATCTGAGTAATTGTCTGTTACCAATGTTATCATATCCCTTGCAATTATATATCAGTCCTCATCGTCCTCTTCCGGAAGATTTGCATTGTGATATACTGCCTGAACGTCATCGTCCTCCTCAAGCATATCTATAATCCTTGTGAACTTCTTGACAACCTCAGGATCGTCTATATCAACATAGTTCTGAGGTATCATTGTGAGCTCAGCCTCAGCCATCTTTATGCCTTCCTTCTCAAGGCTCTCTCTTACCTGCGAGAAATCCTCAGGTGCTGTGATGATCTCGTAGCTGTCATCCTCGTCTGAGAAATCCTCAGCTCCTGCATCCAGTGCCATCATCATGAGGTCGTCTGCATCTATATCACAGTCTTCCTTTGCAATGATGATCTGTCCCTTGTGATCAAACATATATGATACACAGCCTGTTGTACCTACGTTACCGCCACCCTTTGTGAAGCAGTTACGCACATTGGCTGCTGTTCTGTTCTTATTGTCCGTAAGAGTGTCTACTATGATGGCGGTACCGTTAGGACCGTAGCCTTCATATGTATTCACTACATAGTTTACTGAGTTTGCATCTCCTGCCGCTCTCTCGATACCACGCTTGATAGTATCGTTAGGCATGTTGTTTGCCTTTGCCTTGGCGATTACATCACGAAGCTTACTGTTGTTCTCAGGATTTGCTCCGCCTTCCTTTACTGCTACCACGATCTCCTTACCAATGATTGTGAAGATCTTACCCTTTGCTGCATCGTTCTTTTCCTTCTTGTGCTTGATGTTCGCAAATTTTGAATGTCCTGACATCGTTAATTCTCCTCTTTCTCTTGATTACTAGTTACGTATATTAACACTATTGCGGTGTTTTTTCAACCTTTGTGATCTTTACCTCATCGATCATGTTGTTATTCACCGACAGGGAAGTGAATCTGTAGTTCTGATACACTATCTCTATCTCCTCATCCGCATATGGAAGTCTCCCCAGCTCATACAGCAGAAATCCGTTCAGCGTCTGGAAGTCCTCGTCCGGGAATTCTATCCCCAGAACGTCACTCAGCTCATCCAGTTCAGCCTTACCACTGACTATGTACATATCGCCACGCTTCTTGATATCCTCGCTGGCGTCATCGTACTCGTCAAGTATGTTGCCGACTATCTCTTCCAGAATATCCTCCATGGTCACGATTCCCTCTGTCTGACCATACTCATCCACAACTATGACCATATGTATCTTTGCTGTCTGCATCCTGCGGAACAATTTTGCTATGTTGTACGTAGGATGTACAAATGTAGCCTCAACCATGATCTCAGCCAGTGATTTCGTCTTATCGCGCAGATATTCCTTCACAAAATCCTTGAAATAGATTATTCCAACTATGTTGTCAAGATCACCGTCATACACCGGATATCTTGAATAGTTATTCTCTATCATTATCTCCATGACTTCGTCCAGATCAGAGTTCTTGTCTATAGCCATGACGTTCAATCTGGCCGTCATCACATCTCTGCTCTCCTTGTCAGTGAACTCAAATATGTTTGTAATAAACTGGGCCTCAGAGTCCTCTATAAGTCCCTGCTCATTTCCCTCGTTCACCATGGATATGATCTCTTCTTCTACCTTTTCCTCTTCTGATTTTTTGTTAAAAATCTTCATATAATAGTCTGTATCACCTCATATATTATTTTATGCCAGTTCAAGACTTATCTTCAGAGCTTCATCAACGCGCCTCAGCACATCAGCGTCAACGTGACACACCTTTTCTTTCAGGCGCTGTTTGTCTATAGTCCTGAGCTGTTCCAACAATATGACGGAATCCTTCGCTATATCACAGCTTGAAGAATCAAGCATGATATGTGTTGGAAGTTTTGGCCTCTTCATCTTGCTGGTTATCGCAGCTATTATGACCGTGGAACTGTGTCTGTTCCCAGCCTCATTCTGAACTACTATAACAGGTCGTATGCCTCCCTGCTCCGATCCAACCACCGGTCTTAGATCCGCGTAATAAATATCCCCACGTCTGATCACCAATTCTGTTCACCCCACAAATACTTTCATTGAATGTGGCTATATACTTATATAGTATGTATTCCACTCTAAAAAAAGTATTGCCCATGACAGTACCGGTTATTCGTTAATCCAGAAGATAGTTTACCTGTCCAAGCTCTCTGCCGTCCCTTATGTATGTTCTCGGAACTCGTCTTGATATGTTACATACCAGCTCGTAATTAAAGCTGTTGGCAGGCGCTGCCACCTCCTCGACAGTTACCTCTCTGTCTCCATCCTGTCCGATGAGAGTTACGTCATCTCTTACTTTTACACCATCAATGTGGCTCACGTCAACCATGAACTGATCCATGCACACCCTTCCGATGATCGGAGCATACTCTCCATGGATGATAACTCGGCCTATATTGGACTGTGCTCTTGGGTATCCATCGGCATATCCTGCCGACACCGTCGCAACCTTTATATCATGATCCGCTATATAGGACCATCCATATCCTATACCTGTTCCGGCTTTTACGTCCTTCACAAATATAACCTTGGACATAAGTCTCATAGCAGGTTTCAAAGCCGCTATATTCTTATCTACCTCATCTGATGGATAAAGTCCGTATGTGACTATTCCCGATCTGACCATATCAAAATCCGAATTGTCCATCTCCATGATACCCGCACTGTTAGATATATGCCTTACAGGTATGTGTATTCCAAGTGCCTCAAGCTGGCTGTTTATCCACCTGAACTTCTCAAGCTGACCATTTGCAGCGGTCTTGTCGAGTTCATCAGCCTTTGCGTAATGGGTAAATATCCCCTCTATCTCTATGCCCGGCATCTGACTGATCTTTTCTATGTTCTTCACGCCATCTTCATCACATGTGAATCCGATTCTTCCCATGCCTGTATCGACCTTGATATGGATCTTTGCCTTTGTATTCATGCTCACCGCCAGATCCGAGAGCTTCTGTGCATCGTCCACCTCATACATGGCAGGTCTAACATCATATCTGAGAATCAGTTCGTAATCCGAGGGATCTGTGTAGCCCAGTATCAATATGGGCTTATCTATATTTGCTCTTCTGAGCTCCAAAGCCTCATCGATGAATGCCACTGCAAAAAAATCCACCAGATCATCAAGTGCCTCTGCCACCTCGACAGCGCCGTGTCCATAGGCGTCTGCCTTTATGACCGCCAGCATCTTCTTATCACCGTCTATAAGCCTCTTCATAGCCGTGATATTATCCCTTATATTGTCAAGATTTATCACAGCCTGCACTCTGTTAAAGTTACTGTTGTCCATCATGTTCTGCTCCTTTTATAACCTCCGATATAGCGCTCACTATATCCCTGGCTATCATTGCATTTCTTCCTCTGTGCTCTGCCGCCATATCTCCTGCCAACCCATGTATATATACTCCCAGCTTCGCAGCCTCATACGCACCAAGTCCGGTGCAGACAAGCCCAGCTATTATCCCGGCAAGCACATCCCCTGCCCCCGCAGTTGACATACCGTTATTACCGGATGTGTTTATGTACACATCCCTGCCGTCACTTACGCATGTTCTGGCATCTTTCAGCGCACTTACAACATTATACTCCATCGAAAAGTCTTTGCACACCTCTAATATATTCTTTTTTATATCCGGTATGGCGGCGCCTGTAAGTCTTGACATCTCTCCTATATGTGGCGTTACGATCACCGGTCCTCTGTGTCTTCCAAGAATATCGGGCTTTTCGGATATTATGTTCAAGGCATCCGCATCCGCGATCACGGTCTGCACGGCCTCGCACATAATATATTCCACCATGCTCCTTGCCGCATCGCCTTTTCCTATACCAGGACCGATCAGTATGGCATCCGACCACTCCACGGCATCCCTTGCACACTGCTCCGCTTCATCTTTGTTGCTATAGCACATAAGCACTGCCTCAGGAATTCTTACTCCTGCTATCTCCTTGTTGTCGATATGTGTGTATATCTTCACAAGCCCTGTTCCCATCCTGTATGCAGCCTCCGCCGCAAATGTCATGGCACCGGACATGTCTCTGCTTCCAGCTATCACCGCAAGCTTTCCATATGTTCCCTTATTTGATGAATCACTCCGTCCCGGAAGCATGCACAGATCGTCTCTGTTGTAGGAATATGCCACCGGGTGTACTCTGTCCACTTCAGCCTGTGCAAATCCTATGTCTCTCACAACGACCTCTCCGCTTATCTCGCAGCCGGGATAAAATATCAGCCCTCTTTTATTCAGTCCAAATGTGACCGTCATACCTGCCTTGAATGCACATCCCATGATCTGCCCCGTGCTGGCATCCACACCTGACGGGGTATCTATGGCAACCTTAAAGCCGCCAAGTCCGTTCATCGTCTCTATGGTCTCTCTCCATATTCCCGCCACATCACGCTTGAGTCCGACGCCAAATATTCCGTCCACAACCACATCGTAATCACTGTCAATGATGTGATCCGTCACCTGTATGCCGATTTTTTTCGCTATTTCAAGCTGATATGAAAAGCTGTCGCTTACTCTCGATATTCCATTTATATAACAGACATGGACAATATCTCCCTGCTGGTACAGGAGTCTCGCAAGAGCCAGTCCGTCCCCGCCGTTATTGCCGCCTTCAACAACCACAAGGCACTTTAATTTTCTGTCCGCGTTTATAGACTTCAGTCTGGAATTTATCTCCTCCAGCACGGTGATCGCAGCTCTCTCCATAAGCAGGATCCCTGGCACACCCTTTTCCTCTATGGTCAGCCTGTCTATCTCCTGCATCTCTGTTCGGTCTGCAACATAAAACATATTTCTGCCTCCTTATTGAAGAAAACGGATAATTTCTCTCGAAATTACCCGTTTTATACTTACCTATAAAAATCTTCCGATCTCTTCCTTATCTCTTCTTGAGGAAATCAGGAATCTTGATACTCTCTGTCTTTGGTCTTGACACATGTGCCGGCTCAACTGGTGTTGATGTTACAGGTGTCTGCTGTGCTGGTGTCACAGGTGCTGTGTATGCTGGCTTTGCTGCCGGAGCAGTCTCAGTTGTCTGACCGCCGAGGAACGATGGTCTTGTGCTTGTCTGAGTGCTGTGTGTCCCAAGGCTCTGGCCTGCATATGTAGCAGTCTTTGGCTCTGCAGCAGGTGTTGTTGTAACTGCTGGCTTAGGTGTGGTCATTGTTCCCATAGGAGATGCAGTACCTGCATATCTTGCGGTGACATCGCTCTCGCCTGATCTCTCAAGACCTGTAGCAATGATCGTGATGCTTATATCCTCACCCATGTTGTCATTGTCAACTGTACCGAAGATGATGTTGACTCCATCTCCAGCCTGCTCTGTAAGATATGTAACAGCATCATAAGCCTCAACGATACCAATGTTACCTGAGAAGTTTACGATGATATCTGTTGCACCTGAAACGGTTGTCTCAAGAAGTGGTGAATCCATAGCCTCCTTGATGGCGTCAACAGCCTTGTTCTCTCCGCTTGCTGAACCTATACCGATATGAGCGATACCCTTATCTCTCATAACTGTCTGTATATCTGCAAAGTCAAGGTTGATAAGCCCCGGCTTATTGATAAGGTCTGTAACACCCTGAACACCCTGCTGAAGTACCTGATCTGCCTTCTTCAGCGCATCAGGAATACTTGTTCTCTTATCACAGATCTGAAGGAGCTTGTCGTTAGGGATAACAATAAGTGTATCCACATTCTCCTTAAGTCTCTCTATACCTTCGATCGCGTTTCTCATACGAGGCTTACCCTCAAAACCAAATGGCTTTGTGACAACTCCGACTGTGAGGATACCAAGGTTACGTGCCATCTCTGCAACGACAGGGGCAGCGCCTGTTCCTGTTCCACCACCCATACCACATGTTACGAATACCATGTTGGCGTCCTTGATGATGTCTACGATCTCTTCTCTATTCTCCTCTACAGCGCTGGCACCGATCTCAGGCTTTGCACCAGCACCAAGACCCTTGGTAAGTTTCTCACCTATCTGGATCTTTGTTGTAGCTCTGCTGAGTGAAAGAGCCTGCTTATCTGTATTGATAGCGATAAGTTCCACTCCCTCAACATTCTCATCGATCATTCTGTTAACAGCATTGTTACCTGCACCGCCGACACCAATTACAAGAATCCTTGCCGGTGTTCTCTCGTCATTTGATTTTATCTCAAGCACGGTTGCATCCTCCTTATATACTTATTCTTTATCCATCAATCATTGTCATCTGCTCAAAAGCTGACCGTTTTATCGCATTAGTACCTATATAATACGATTTTTTATATCATTACGCAAGAAATTTTTTATTTATTTTCTTTAAAGATAACGTTCCTCTGCGATTCACTGTAATTCGACATATCAAGAGTTCCATTTTTACCCTTCACGCTCTCAAGTATGCTCTCAAGATTCATGAATTTCGTCTCCAGGTTTTCACCGTCGCCGATCCTGATCTTTATTCCATCCTTGTGAAGTATGAGATTCTGATCTGTGTCATAAGTAATCTTGTCTATCTGTATTCCGCTCTTGTAAATGAGCTGTGTCATAGTCAGTATCTCCTGGAAGAATCCCGAATCGCCGACATCAAGTTTCTTTCCCTGCTCCACGCTGTCACTTGTAAGTCCCTCTATACAAGGAACATCATCAAGCTTTGCATCGGATATCTCGAGCACGATACCGTCGCCATCAAAATATGCATACTGATCGTTGTACTTTATGCAGCCCGCCATGGCCTTCTCGTACACCGTGATCTCTACTGAATTCCTGTTCACATATGTGACGTCTATCTTATCTATAAAGGTTACATCCTGGGCAGGATTCAGTCTGCTCTCAAGTATAAACAGCAGCGTATTGCCATAATCCTTACCGCCGGTCACGATATCGACCATCTGTTGGTCAGTGTAGTGATCAGTTCCGGTCACTTTTATGGACTTCAATTTATAACATGTACGTATGTATACAAACGCTATAGCACACAGCACCACCAGAATAAGAAGTATCTTGAGAACTATCTTGAATATCCTTGCCGCCTTCTCACGTCTCGCCTTTCTTCTGGCAAGTTTCTCCGCCTGCAGCTTCTTCTTTCTCTCTATCTCCTCCGGGGTAAGCTTTCCGCGCTCTTTTTTGCGTTTTTTCTTGTTCTTCTTTTTTGCAGCAACCGCCTGATCTTGCTTACGCCTGCGTCTCTCCTCGGATCTGCGTTTTTCTGCATCCTCTCTGCGCATCCGGTCATCCGGTCTGCGACGCTCTCCATCCTGTCTCCTGCGCACCTGCTCATCAGATCTGCGACGCTCTCCATCCTGTCTCCTGCGCACCTGCTCATCAGATCTGCGGTGCTCTCCATCTGGTCTCCTGCGCACCTGGTCGTCAGATCTGCGGCGCTCTCCGTCTGGTCTTCTGCGCACCCGCTCGTCAGATCTGCGACGCTCTGCGTCTGGTCTTCTGCGCGCCTGTTCGCCTGTTCTGCGGTGCTCCCCATCAGGCCTTCTGCGCGCCTGTTCGCCTGTTCTGCGGTGCTCCCCATCAGGCCTTCTTCGTGTCTGCTCATCCGTCCTGCGGCGCATATCTCCGTCTGCTCTCCGCTGTCCATTGCGGCTGTCTGTCTGCTGTCTTCTCTTATCAACCGGAACCTTGACCCTTCCGTCGAGGCGTTTTCCGGTCATGACATCCACATAGCCGCTTTCACGTCTGGTCTGCGCAACATCAACATTTCTGCTCATTCTATTTTTATTAACATTTCGTCTATTGTTGTTTTCCATTCAAATCTTCCTTTAAAGGATCTGTCATATGTCTGTTTCGTCATACGAAATTCCTCTGGATACGGACATCACTATCCCCATCTCCATCAGAATGAAAATTATCGAACTTCCGCCATAACTGACAAATGGCATCGGCACACCTGTCGGCGGAATGGTATTCGTGACAACACTCACATTTATCAGCAGTTGGACCGCCACATGTGCCATCACTCCCGCTGTGAGCATGCTTCCAAATCTGTCTCTGGCATTCATGGCCGTCACAGCCATCCGCCTAAGTAATATAAGAAAAATGATAAGTATAAATGCCGCTCCGACAATTCCGAGCTCCTCACACACGACTGAGAATATCATATCATTATGTGACTCCGGAATAAACCCCATCTTTTGGACACTTCTCCCAAAGCCCACTCCAAACAGTCCACCGGAACCAACGGCATATAACGACTGAACCGTCTGATAGCCATCTGCGTAATTTTCAGGATCAAGCCATATCTTGACTCTGTTCGCCCTGTAGCCTGCGAACATTATGAAAAGCCCACTCCCGACAACACCAAATATACCGATCAGAACAAAATGTCTGACCCTGGGGCTTCCCACAAACAATATTACAAAAAGGATTGCAAAACAGATTATAGCCGTGCTGAGATTCTCCACACCGATCAGGGCTATGGTGATCACGGGCAGGATCATTACCTTTATAAGGCAGCCCGGTCTGCACAGATTTTTGCTCTCCACGGCAGCCCTCGCCGAGGTGTAGATTATGATCGCCGTCTTGGCATATTCTGATGGCTGAAATCCTATAGGTCCAATATATATCCATCTTGCTGACCCATGGCTGGCCGTTCCTATTATCAGCACCACCACCTGAAGAACAAGTGATGACAGCAAAATGACCGCAGACAGCCTGAGCAGCCGCCTGTAGTCATATCTTGACACTATGTACATGGCGAGGATCGCCAGCAACATATAAAGTGCCTGTCTTTTAAAAAAGTACATCTGATCTCCGTACAGGTCGTACGCCCTGTAACTGCTCGTACTGTATATCATGGCAAGCCCAAATATCAGAATCATCCCCAGCGCCAGGAGCATGGTCACATCCACATATCCTCCCGGACACCGTTTTCGTGCATCTCTCACTCTATCTTCTGAAACCTCAGGACCTCCATGCAATCAGATCACTCCTTATAGCTTCTTACATACTCCTTGAACATATCGCCTCTCTGCTCGTAGTTGTCAAACTGTCCCCAGCTTGCACATGCAGGTGAGAGAAGCACCGCATCTCCGTCAACCGCATTCTCATGGCAATATGCTACCGCATCTTGAAGATTCTCCTCAAATATAATTGAGTTAAATCCATGTCTCTTGGCACAGTCAGCTATCTTCTGCGCAGTCTGGCCTATGAGAACGAGCCACTTTACCTTGCCGTCAAACGCCTCTATCCACTCGTCGTACTCAGAACCCTTGTCATAGCCTCCACCTATGAGGAATGTAGGAGCCACCATGGCCTGTATTCCCTTTATGGCTGCATCAGGGTTTGTTCCCTTTGAATCATTGTAGTATGCGACACCATCGATGGTGTCAACATATTCTATTCTATGAGCAACAGCCTTGAATGATGTTGCAACATCTCTGATAACATCAACAGGGACTCCCATATAATATGATATTCCAACTGCTGCCAGAACATTCTCAACATTGTGAGCTCCCATGAGCTTAAGATCCTTAATGGCAAGTACATTGATCTTCTTATCGCCATCCTCGAGGATGATATCCCCATCCTCTACATATACTCCACCGGCCGGCTTCTCCAGTCTGCTGAAATATACTACATGGCAATGATCCTTTGCCTTCTCTCCCATGGCGCGTGTATGCTCATCATCATAGTTGAGGACTGTCACATCATCCATGGTCTGATTCTTTGTTATTGAAAACTTTACATTTCCATAATTCTCAAATGTATAGTGCCTGTTCAGATGATCCGGAGTCAGGTTGAGTATTGCACTGACATTCGGATGAAAATCTATAACCGTCTCAAGCTGGAAACTGCTTATCTCTGCAACTGTATCTGAATCATCGTCTGTTGTGTCGCACAGCTCTGTGTAAGGTATTCCAATATTTCCCACAACGATGGTCTTGGCATTGTGTGCCTTGACTATCTCTCCCACAAGGGCTGTAGTTGTAGTCTTGCCGTTTGTTCCTGTTATGGCTGCTATCTTACCCTTACCATAATGGTATGCCAGCTCTATCTCACTCCAGATAGGTATTCCCGCATTTCTCACCACATCTGTAAATGGCGCATCAACAGGGATTCCCGGACTGATGACCATGAGCTGTGATGATGAGAGGGCATCCTCTCCAAGCTCACCGAGTTCTATCTGAACAAGCTCTGAATCGCCTGTCTTCTCCTTTATCGCCTCTATATCTCTGTCCTTGTTCTCATCGAACAGATAAACCTTTACTCCATGATTTACCAGAAGCTTGGTTGCACTGATTCCACTCTTTCCTGTTCCTGCTACTATCGCTGTATTGATCTCCATATCATTTCACCATGGTGCACCACTGCACCATTTTCTCCTTTCTACATTACAGAGCCAGTAAACCTACCACACAGAGGACTGCAGTCACTATAGAAAATATAGCAACGACCTTTGACTCAGGCCATCCCCCGAGCTCAAAATGATGATGTATAGGTGCCATTCTGAACACTCTCTTGCCTGTAAGCTTGAATGAAACAACCTGTATTATAACTGATAATACTTCAATGAAGTATATGAAAGCTATTATAACTATGAATATAGGCATCTTGAGCATATACGCTGTTGATGCAACAAATCCACCGAGTGCCAGAGAACCTGTGTCTCCCATGAATACCTTTGCAGGGTACACATTGTACACAAGGAAGCCAAGAAGACATCCAACCGCTGCGCAGGCAACCGGAGCAACACCTGAGTCTGTTCCCACTGCTACAACCGCAAAGAATGTGGCTATGAGAACCGTGACTGATGACGCAAGTCCGTCAAGTCCATCTGTGAAGTTCGCACCATTAACTGTTCCAAGCACGATGAAGAACAACAGTATCACATAGAGTGTGCTGTTGAGCTGAACCGTCTTGCCAAGGAATGGTATTATAAGCTCATTGTTGATATCTGAATACTTCTCTACATAATATGCAAATACTCCCGTAACGACAATCTGTCCGAGCATCTTCTGCCATGCGTGAAGTCCCATTGATCTCTTCATAACAACTTTGATGTAATCATCGATAAATCCGATAAGTCCAAATCCAAGTGTCACAAAAAGCACCGGAAGGACATCCGGATATTTCTTCATATAGATAAGCGTCGTGATCGTAAGTGACAGAAGGATTATAAGTCCACCCATGGTTGGTGTTCCGGCCTTCTTCAAATGTGCCTGTGGGCCGTCATCCCTGACAAACTGACCGAACTTGAGCTTCTTCAGGAACGGTATAACTATAGGGCACAGCACCACGCTGATACAGAATGCTATCACTACCGGTAAAACAATCTTTAAATCTAAATTCATTTTGTACTCCTTACCTGCCCGCACACCGCGGACTATGTATTTCTTAAACTGTTTTCAGACTGAGATAAATTTAATACTCATTTGTGGCTTTGTCAATTCCCAAATAGGGAAGAATATTCAAAAAAATATCTCTCACAACAGGGGCCGCTATGGTTCCTCCATAATATGTGCCCTCGGGCTCATCTATTAGCACGACCGTCAGGACTTGGGGATCATCCGCCGGCGCAAATCCTATAAAAGAAGATATGTATCTGCCTGTTCCTCTGGGAAGTTTCTCACTCGTGGCGGTCTTTCCGCCTATCCTGCAGCCCTCTATGGCACACTTTGATCCGCCGCCCTCGGCAACGACTGCCTCAAGCATCTCCCGCATCTTCTGTGATGTCTCCTCATCTATAACCTGTCTCTGCTCGTCAAATTCAATGGCTGTAATAGTTTCTTTACTGCTGTCTATTATCCTTTTTCCCAAATGTGGAGTTACCGTATGCCCTCCATTCACAACCGTGCACACTGCAGATATGAACTGTATCGGAGTCACCTGGAATGACTGTCCAAACGACATGGTGGCAAGCTCTACCGGCCCGACATTTTCCTTCTTATGCATGATGGAGTTTGCCTCTCCGGGAAGGTCTATTCCGCTCTGACTGAACAATCCCAGCTTGTGATAATACTCGTACATGCCATCCACACCTGTTCTCTCTCCTATCTCCATAAACGCCGGATTGCAGGAATTCATGAGCGCCTCCTTAAGGCTCTGGCTTCCATGGCCTGTGGTCTTGCTACACCTTATCCTTCTGTCCTCAACTATCTTATATCCCGGGCAGAAAAAGTTTGAGCTGCTGTCGACCGCTCCCTTCTCGAGTGCTGCCGTCAGTGTTATTATCTTGGCGGTTGATCCCGGCTCATATGTGTCGCTTATCAGATAATTTCTCCACATATTGTTCAGCTCATCCATATTGCCGGCTGTAGGCAGCAACATGGATGTCCCGGATGCGCTGTTATTCCTCTCTGCATCTTCCCCTGTGTCTGTCTCTCCATCGTTCTCTGGCTTAACCAGTTTGAACGGTTCGTTCAGGTTGTATTCCGGCACATCCACCATGGCATATATCTCGCCATTTTGGGGATTGATCGTTATTGCACACACCCTGTTTGCTTTTTTCTCGATCAGGACTTTCTCTGCAGCCTGTGTCACATATCTCTGTATATTGAGATCCAGTGTTGTCACGAGATCATTTCCGGGAATGGGCTCTGTCCTGGTTTCTGAATATTCCGCAAGCTCTATTCCCCTTGCATCCGTGACCGCATTTATGCTTCCATTTGTCCCTGCGAGCACACTGTCATATGTCACCTCAAGGCCCAGTATTCCCTGATTGTCAGCACCGGTGAAGCCTATAACCTTCGATGCAAGGGTATCATATGGATAGCTGCGCTTGTAATCCTCGTCCACCTTGATCCCCGGAACAGCAGCCGCCTTGATCTTTTTTCCGGTCTCCTTGTCTACATTTGACGCTATGAGCTCCCTTGAGGATACCTTCTCCACCTTCTTCCTGATGTCTGCCGGATCCTTATCCAGATATCTTGTAAGAAGCTCTGTGACCTCCGCCTCATCCTCTATCTGGCTGTGTATCACGGATATTGAACACACCGCCTTGTTGTCCGCTATGATATTGCCATTTCTGTCGTATATCCTTCCCCTGGGAGCTTTTATGCTTCTCTCCCTCTCATGCAGGGAATCTGCTTTCTCAGTATAATATTCTCCCCTGTAGAGCATTATGTATGCAAGACGGCCAACTATAACTCCCAACGCTAGGGCCGCAATAACGAACACAAACTTTATCCTCCGCCTGTTATAACTGTATACCTTCAACTCTTGATCCCGGACTTTTTTATTATCATATTAGCCGGATGCCTCATGTATTCGCCTATTCGTGTACAAATCTATCTCTGCATTAAAAAAGCACCGGAGGTGTATCTGCACCTTCGATGCTTTGGTTTACTGTGTAAATTATCATTCGCCGGAATAGTCCTCGTCACCGCTCCACGTATCCGTGCCGTCGCCTGTTCCGCTGTCATCCTCCCATGTATCGTCCGCCGTATAACTGTCGTCTGCCGTATCGTCATACGACGTGTCATCCGCCGATGTGTCGTCGGTCGATGTATCTTCCGCTGATGTATCTTCCGCTGATGTATCTTCCGCTGATGTGTCCTCAGCAGCCGCATCCTCTGTTGCCGCCTCTGTATCTGCAGTCTCTGTATCCGTGTCAAATGCTGATGAGAGCGGCTCCTCCGTTCCGTCATAAGCCACATCATCTCCGTTTGTTGAGTATACATTCAGGTATGGAAGGAGATCCTGCATAACCTGATTGAACAGCTTTGCTCCTGCTCCTGATCCTGACTGATCCTCAACATGAGGCTCATCAACTACAACATAAAGCATTATCTGAGGATTCTCAACAGGGGTGAATCCTATGAATGACAGTACGTATTTTCCATTTCCTCGAGGAAGTTTCTCGGCTGTACCTGTCTTACCACCGATGGTGTAGCCCTCTATTCCAGCCGCATATCCTGTACCTTCCTCAACAACCGCCTGGAGGTATGTCTTCATGTAATCCGACACTTCCTTGGATATGGTCTTTCTTACAAGCACCGGATCCATATTCTCAACCACATTTCCGTCTGAATCCAGAAGTCTCTTGACAACATGTGGCACATAATAATTTCCGCCGTTTATTACAGAACAGAATCCCGCTGCCATCTGGATCATAGATGTTGTAACACCCTGTCCAAATGAAGATGTCGCAAGCTCTGTAGGATTAAGATTCTCCACATCGTACTTAATACCTGTCGTCTCACCTTCGAGATCTATTCCTGTCTTGGAACCAATGTTAAATATCATCTGATATTTGTCAAATGTCTCTGGTCCCTCCTTGTCCGCTATCTGCATCAACGCATCATTACATGAAACAGCCAGAGCTCTCTTGACGTCAACCATTCCGTGTCCTGCTCTGTAACTACAGTAAATAGGGCTCTCTCCCTCGACTACGACCTGTGAACCATCACAGAGAAATTCATCTCCGTCTGAGATCACTCCATCCTCCATGGCTCCTGCTATGGTAAATGCCTTGTATGTTGAACCCGGCTCAAACACATCACTTATACAGTAATTCTGCCATACATAGTTGAGTGCCTCATATAACTGGTCTGATGTAAATCCATCTATCGTGCTCTGGAACTCTTCATCCGACATCTTTGAGAAATCGTATTCCACTTCCTCAGTCTTTACATTCTTCTTCTGTTCGGTGGTCGCTTCTGTGGATGATTCTGTGGTAGTGCCATCCTCGCTGCTCTCCGTTGTTGCTGTTGTATTTTTCTTTGCACTCTCAACGCTTATCAGGCTGTCCGCATTCTCATCTGCACCCTCGATCTCAACCTCCTGGGTGACGGTGACTGTCATGTTCCTGAGCGCCTGTGTGTTCATCGGGTCATTTGGATCGTAGGTACGTGAGCTTGCCATTCCAAGTATCTCGCCATTGTTTGGATCCATTGCTATGATACCTATCTGCTTAGCACCTGTATTCTGCATATACTCAGTGATGTTGTCCTCTATGATCTTCTGTATATTCATATCTATGGTGGATACTACTGTCTCACCATTCTGGGCTGCCACAGTCTCCGAGTCAACGCCGCCTGAGCCCGACATATATCTGTAAGTCTTGCCATCCACACCGTTTAAGTAGTCATTATAATAGCCCTCAATACCACCCTGTCCAACATTTCCGCTGGCGGTGTATCCGAGCAGGTGACACGCCAGAGATCCATTTGGGTAATTTCTCTTATACACCGTCTCGAATCTCACTCCTATGACATCTGCGCCCTCATCGGTCTTACAGTAATCCTCAAATGCCTTAACCTTTGTATATGGAAGATCCTTGAGGACTACCTCATAATAAGAATCCTCATTTGCAATGTGCTTGTCAAAATCGTCTCCTGACACATCGAAATACTCCAGCACCGCAGCTCTTGTTGCCGCCTTTCCCTTCTCCGTGATCAGAATATTCACAGGCTCAAGTATCAGGCTGTAGGTCTTCTCACTGTTTGCAAGGACATTCCCATTTCTGTCCAGTATCTCGCCTCTCTCATACGGAATATCCGTGGAATTGTAGTCCATCTGCAGAACCACCGCCTCCGAATACTCCTTTCCATTTGCCACGTTGATGTACACAACTCTTATGGTGAGTGCCACCAGAACTCCCACCACCAGCAAATATGCGATCTTGGTCTTTCTTCTCATCCCTTTTAAAAATAGCTTTGATCTCTTTGACATTTTATCTTTCCACCTTAAAAATTAAATATCCCTAAGACTACTTGGCCTTAGGGACATCCTTGTACTGTACTACGTAATCATCATTATTCTGTGAATAGTATAATGTTTGTCCCGGCTGTGAGTATACCATGCCGAGCTTAGTAGTTGCAATATTATATATCTCATCCAGATCTGTCATGGAATCAAGTCCTGCGCTGTAGCTTGCATTCTCGTCAAGCTGTGTTGCCACCTGGCTCTTCAGCGTTGCCACTGACTCCTTCTGTGACTTGACATCTGATGTAAGTTTCAGAAGATAACAGCACAGCGCCACCGCAACGATTATCGCAGCAACCATGCCCGCCGTATATCTTATTTGTGCATTTGTAACTGCCTTTCTCTGTGCCTTTCTGGCTGCAAGCTCTCGTCTCTCTCTGTCAGTCAGATGAGATGATCCCTGTTTCTTTCTTCGCGCCGGCTGTGGAGCTCTCTCAGGTCTCACTGAAGGCTGTGGTCTTCTCGCCGGAGCGGCTGAGCCTCTGACTACAGCTTCGCGGGATCTGTTACGTCCAGCCCGGTCATCATAATTCAGTTGTCTTGCAGAACTACCCTCTGTGTAGTATCTTCTATCTGCCATCTATATCGCCTCTTTCATTTATATCTGTCAAATTGCCTCAAACACTCTGAGCTTTGAGCTCTTTGATCTGGAATTCTCCTCAAGCTCCCTTTCTCCCGGTATGATTGGTTTTCTCGTTATCACCTTGCCGAGAGGCTTTCTTCCGCATGTGCACACCGGAAAGTTCGGTGGACAAATGCATGGATTTTCATTTTTCCTGAATGCTAGCTTCACTATCCGGTCCTCAAGGGAATGAAATGTGATGATACACAATCTTCCTCCCGGATTCAGGCTTGCTATCATGCCGTCTATTGAATCCCTGAGCACATCAAGCTCTCTGTTAAGCTCTATCCTGATCGCCTGAAATGTCTGCTTGGACGGATGTCCCTGTCCATTCCTTGCCTTTGCCGGTATGGAGCCACGGATTATATCGTTGAGCTCTTCGGTGGTCTCTATCACCTTGTTCTCACGATACTTGCATATATGATATGCAATACTCTTTGCATATCTCTCCTCTCCGTAATCCTTAAGTATACGGAACAGCTCAGCCTCGGAATAATCATTGACTATATCCTTTGCAGTCTTTGTCTGCCTGTTGTCCATCCTCATATCCAGTGGAGCATCAACCCGATATGTGAATCCTCTATCCGCATTATCGAGTTGATATGAAGACACTCCCAGATCAAGGAGTATCCCGTCCACCTTCTGTATGTTCAGTTCATCCAATATTCTTCTGAAATTCTGGTAATTATCCCTGACTATGGTAACCTTATCCCCATACGGCTCAAGTCTCTTCGACGCTGCCGCTATGGCATCCTCATCCTGGTCGATACCTATAAGCCTGCCGCCCTCACCAAGCCTCTTCACAATCTGCTCTGAGTGTCCGGCTCCCCCTAATGTGCCATCCACATAGATGCCATCCGGCTTGATATTCAGGTTGTCGATGGTCTCCTCAAGCAAGACCGACTTGTGCGCAAATTCCATAATCAATTACCATTCTCTTCTAAAAACTAAAATCAAGTGCATCAAGTTCATCTGCAAGCTCGTCCATGCTGGCCTGATTATCACTCATGTTCTCAGGGCCATCCCACTCTTCCTTGCTCCAGATCTCCGCTTTCTCACCGTTACCGATGACATACACATCCTTGTCTATATGAGCATATTCTCTCTGCTTCGGAGACAGAAGTATTCTTCCCTGTGCATCCGGCTCACACTTGACCGCTCCGGCAAGAAAACCTCTCTTGAAGGCTCTGGCCGTTCTGTTGGTCATAGGAAGCTTGTTCAGCTTCTCAACGAACTCCTCCCACTCTGTCATTCCATATACATAGAGACAGCAGTCGATTCCTTTGGTTACCATGAATGACTCCCCGAGTTCCGAACGAAGTTTTAATGGCATGATCAGTCTTCCTTTTGCATCAAGCTTATGTTCATATTCACCTGATAAGCATCTGGACATCCCGATCTCCTCCTTTCGTATAACTCCGGTTCAATCACCACTTTTCACCACTTAGTTGCACAGTAATGCCACTTGTAACCACTATTCTATACTATAGCCTCCCAAATTGCAACCCTGTTATATGAAAAAAGTGTGTGCATATATGCAAAAAAGCCTGTAGATCTAACAGTTTTCACTGTCAAACCTACAGGCTTTTTGTGGTGGGGACAAATCCCAGTTTTTTCCCATTTCGTGGGGGATATCTCCACCTTGTGGGTATTTATCTGTATTGTCTCCCTGTTATATTATTTTTATTGCCACTTTTTCTGCGATGAAATGCTATTTTGTGGCATCTTTGTCATCTTTCTTTTTTTCTCCAGCGTCATCTGATCCACCACTGGTCTCCACTTCTGTACCGGCAGCGTCTGCTTCACCACTGGTCTCCACTTCTGTATCCGCAGGATCACATTCGCCACTAATCTTCACTTCTGTGCCAGCGGCGTCTCCCATAACTGCAACAGGCCAGCCACGCTTGGCACATCTTACATAATTTATGACAAGCAGTACCACGGCAGTTACAAAGCATACAAGTGCAAGCGCCTGGGATACCTTGATCCCTGTATTGCCGATCATCAGGGAATCACTTCTGAGACCTTCGACGATAAATCTTCCGAGTCCGTATCCTCCCACATATATAAGAGCGAACTCTCCTTTGAATTTCTTGTGCTTTCTATATATAAATAAGAACACAAGCAGCATAAGATTCCATAAGGACTCATACAGGAATGTCGGATGGACCGTTATGCAATCCATGCCGTCTATATTCACCACATTATCCAGCATCTTCTGTGTGATGACACCGGTTCTCTCCAGATAGTCAAGATTGCCATCAGATCTGTAGTAATCAAGCGGAATCGCCATGGCCATCTTACTGTTCGTATATGCGCCAAATGCTTCTCTGTTGAAGAAGTTTCCAAATCTTCCAAGTATCTGTCCGATCAGTATTCCAAAAGTGGCTGTATCCGCCATGAGTACAAAGCTGACTTTTCTCACCTTGCAGAATATTACCGCCGTGATGACTCCCGCTATGATTCCACCATATATGGCAAGTCCGCCGCCTCTGATATTCAGCATGGCTTTGAGTGTAGCTCCCACATCGCCCTGCACTATATACTGGTCAAGTCTGAACAGGATATAGTAGAGTCTTGCTCCAAGTATGGCCGGGATGATAAGTATAAGTATGAAATCCAGATACATTTCAGGATTCTGTTTTGTTCTCTTTGCCTCGTTGGTGACAAGTACATATGCCAGCAGGAATCCTATCATGATGATGATCCCGTAGAACCTCACCTCAAAGCTTCCTATATTGATGTGGTCACCTATATTTCTGAGGGTTATCCCAAGATTCGGAAAGAATATGCTTCTAAAATATTCTGATATCTGAGACATATCGTTACATCCTCCTAGATTCATTTACACGTTGAACTTGAAGAGAATAACATCTCCATCCTCAACCACATATTCCTTGCCTTCCTGTCTTACAAGGCCCTTCTCCTTGGCCGCAAGCATGCTTCCGCAGTCCATGAGGTCCTTGTAGCTGACAACCTCCGCCTTGATAAATCCTCTCTCAAAGTCTGAGTGAATCTTGCCAGCTGCTCCAGGTGCCTTCGTTCCCTTCTTGATGGTCCATGCCCTTGACTCTGTCTCTCCGGCTGTCAGATAACTGATAAGACCAAGAAGTGAGTAGCTTGCCTTGATAAGCTTGTCAAGACCAGACTCTTTAACTCCAAGATCCTCGAGAAACATCTTCTTCTCCTCATCATCAAGCTCTGCCAGCTCCTGTTCTATCTGTGCACATACTACAAATACCTCTGCATCGAAGTCCTTTGCGTATTCCTTTACCTTCTGCACGTTCTCATTTGAAGCGCCATCGTCCGCAATGTCTTCCTCGCCTACATTTGCGGCAAATATTACAGGCTTCCATGTGAGAAGGTTATATTCCTCTATCCACGCCTGCTCGTCCTCATCTGCGACCTCTATGGTCTTGGCAAGCTTGCCCTCCTCAAGGTGAGCCTTGATTCTCTGCTGGAAGTCGAGCTCCTTGGCAAGCATCTTGTCATTTCTTGCACCTCTGATGGTCTTGGCTATTCTTCTGTCGAGCACCTCTATATCTGAGAATATCAGCTCCAGATTGATGGTCTCTATATCTCTGATCGGGTCTACGGAACCGTCAACGTGGATGACATTTGTATCCTCAAAACATCTTACAACGTGAACGATGGCATCAACCTCTCTGATGTTCGCAAGGAACTGGTTTCCAAGTCCTTCTCCCTTTGATGCGCCCTTTACAAGACCCGCGATATCTACAAATTCTATAACAGCAGGTGTTGTCTTGGCTGAGTTGTACATCTCTGTGAGCTTGTCCAGCCTCTCATCCGGCACTGCAACGATTCCTACGTTTGGATCTATTGTACAGAACGGATAGTTAGCTGATTCCGCTCCTGCCTTTGTAAGTGAATTGAAAAGTGTACTTTTTCCCACGTTTGGGAGTCCTACGATTCCTAATTTCATTTTTTCTATTTTCCTTTCTTAAAGCCTTGATTTTGCTTGATATTCTGACTTTGCCGATTATATGGTGTACCATTTAGTGTACCATCTGTTTTCAGGGCGCAAAAAGCCCCAATAGCACGGTAATTGTACTACACCCGTGGCTTAATTTCAATGTTTATAATTATTATCGGAATCCCATAACTATTTTTTACCCAGTGCCTCCTTCAAAACTACAACAGCCAGCCGGGGGTGAACCCCCGGCTGGCTGCTACATTTTATCAGTTCAGATATTTCTCCATCACTGTGTTCAATTTTTCAAAATCAAGCGGTTTCGCTATGTGTTCATCCATCCCCGTGTTCTTTGCAAGCTGCACATCCTCAGCAAATGCATTTGCGGTCATGGCTATGATAGGAATCTGGCCTCTTCTTCCAGGCAGTGCTCTTATAGCGGCGGTGGCCTCATACCCATTCATGACCGGCATCTGAACATCCATAAACACTATGTCATACCAGTTCTCGGAGGCATTCTCTATCCTCTCCACAGCCTCCCTGCCATTCTCAACGATCTCCACACTGGCTCCCGTCATTCCTATGATCTCCGATGCGATCTCACTGTTCAGATCATTGTCCTCCACAAGAAGGACTCTCCTGTCCGAATAATCAGATCTTCTGATATTCTTCAGGTAATCCCTGGCGGAACCATCCGTTTTCTCATTCACTATGCGAACCAGTGTTGCCGTAAGACGTGAACGGAACAACGGCTTTGCAATAAATGCATCCACACCTGCTGCCCTTGCCTCATCCTCTATCTCACTGTAATCATATGAAGTGAGCACTATGATGGTCACATCCCTGCCAATACGCTCTCTTATACGTCTCGTTGCCTCAATGCCGTCCATCTTTGGCATCTTCCAGTCCATAATGATCGCAAAGTAATCATCATTTCTCTCATGCCTTGCATATGCTCTGGCGACAGCCTCCTCACCCGAGGTTACCCACTCTCCGGCAATTCCTATCTCACCCAGAGTCTGAACCGTACTCTCACAGCATAACTCATCATCATCCACCACCAGCACAGGCAGATCTGCCAGCTCCTTTATCTGGTCGATCTCCCTCTCCTTAAGCCTTAGGAATATGGTGACTGTGATCTTCGTGCCCCTGTTCAGGACACTGTCAACCTGAATATTGCCATTCATCATGTTTACTATATTCTGTGTGATCGCCATTCCAAGACCTGTGCCCTGGATCTTCGTAGTCCTGTTATCATCAGCACGGGTAAATGGCTGGAACATGATCTTCTGGAAATCCTCATCCATGCCAATGCCATCATCCTCTATGCTGAACACATAACATCCAAGCTCCGACTGGCCGTTTGGCCGCTCCTCGATGGAGAATACTATATGTCCTCCATCCGGGGTATATTTGACGGAGTTGCTCATAAGGTTCATAAACACCTGCTGTATCCTCAGTGTGTCGACATATACGTCCTCATGCTCGATGTTTTTTATATTCACCTCAAGGCTGTGATGGTGCTCATCCATCTCTGATTTCGCCATGGAGATGAGATTGTCCACAAGCTCTGAGAGATTAAACTCCTCCTCGGCCAGGGATATTCTCCAGCTCTCTATACGTGCCATATCGAGGACTTCATTGACCAATCCCAACAAATGTCTGCTGGCTCTGGTTGTCTTGCCCAGGCATTCAAGCACCTTATCCGGACGATCTATGTTGGCTCCCGCAATAGCCGTCAGGCCAACTATCGCATTCATAGGTGTTCTTATGTCATGCGACATATTCGTGAGGAATTCGGTCTTCGCTCTGTTCGCCCTCTCCGCGGCCTGATACGCGTCCTTAAGAGCCTTGCGTCCCTTAATTTCCTGCTTCTTCTCCTGAGTTATATCCATGGAGGCCCACAGCACTCTGGTAAGTACACCTTTCTTCCACTCGATAGGCACAAATGACGCACTCCTGTAGCATTCCTCTTCCATATTGCAATACTCAAACTTATACACATCCGATGCCTTTGTAAGGTTATTTCTCAGATTTTCAGGCTTCAGCAGATCTGTCAGTGAATCAGCAGGAGGCAGTGTCTTATATCTGCTCTCTACACGCCTTATCAGATCACTATAACGTCCCTCTGGCGGATAATCCGATTTTATATTTATCATGAAATATTCATATGTGTCATTTTCCAGATCGCATATAGCGAAATGATCCACCAGTCTTGTGACACTCTGGAGGAGATGCCCCATAGCTTCATTGTCCGCAGACATCTGCCTGTGTATCTCAGCCTCCCGTTTTGCCGCGGTGATATCCCTCAGGAATATGATCGCATACTGCGATTGCTCACGATCTCCACGGAGAATGACATTCCTCGTCCAGTGCTTCTCTCCATGTATAGTGATGCCACATTCCAGACTCAGCTCCCCGTCACACTCACCAAGCCTTCTGGCTATATATCTTCTGTCGTAGAACCTGGCAACCTCATGCCTGAACTCCTCGCACACGTAATTGTCTATAAATGCCGATATAAGTTCATCCCATGTATCGCTGCTCTCAAAGATGGTCATAAGCGACGGCTCAACCTTCATGGAGTCAAATGTATTCTCCTCAAGATTCACGTAATACTCACACAGATTGGTCTTCGTAAAGGCATTGTGGAAAGCAGCTGCCCTCTTCTGCTGCATCTCCAGATCCTTCTCCACGTTAATATTGATAAATGTACCTGTTATCCTGCGGGCTGTGCCATCTGTACGCCTTATCACCTCTGCCTTTGCACGGAACCACTGATAATCTCCATCCAGCATCCGCAGCCTGTACTCCACATCGTATTTATATGCATTTGTCTTATCAGTGACCACAGCCTTCAGGCTATCCAATACCCTGTCCTTATCGGCCGGATGAAGCAGTCTTGTCCATGAAGATATGTCATTCGGGAAATCTATGATGTCGTGATATCCCAGCATAGTTCTGAACGCATGGCTCCAATATACTTCCTGCAGATCTCCAGTCTCATCAAAATCAAAGTACCACATACCTGACTTCATTGCGCCATTGATGAGAGTCACATTCTCATGCTCCCAATCAAGCCTTGCGGACATTATCCATACAGGCGTTCCATCCCTGTCCACGGAATCCTCCTTGAATATCCTGACAGTCACCGGGGTTCCGTCACTTGTCAGCATCTCCCCCTCTCCAAGTCCTCTGATCTGGCGTAAATGATCTGCGTCCAGAAAACTTGTATTCTCTCCATAGAACACAGACCTGAGTGATCCTCCTGTACATCGCTGGAATTCCTCATAGCTGTAACCAAGGTTATACAGCATGAAATCACTGACCGACAGTATCGTCAGTTCGTCATCATAATAGCCGATGATCGTTCCAACGGCATTGTTGTTATTTATCGTTCTCTGTATTGTCCGCGAAGCCTCTTCTCCGATCATGGATGCATTACTCAGGCCCCCAGCCTCACCATACACTCTCTCATCATTCATTCTAACTACACGCTTTCCTCTCTGATAACATGATAAATACATTTCAGTTAACACATCTTAAGCGCTCGGATCACACAAAAAGCGACTGTCAAAGAATACACTCCGACAGTCGCTTTTAATAAATATAATTATACTCCTCATTGTACATACTAGTTCCAACAGGGAAATTATACTGCAACCGGCTGTCATAGTCCGAAACAGTTCTCTGTTTTCAGACCTTAGACCCATATGGCTTTGTGTCACCGCTTTTCAACGGGTTTACTAAATATTTATTTTTCAAATTCTTTTCATATAGATTACAATTTTCTGATTAAAGTATTATAATCATTTGTTTTATTTGTCAAGCATTTATTTAATTATTTTCAGGTCTTTTCCGTTTTCCACTTCTTTGACATAACGATGTAGAATATGACGTTGAGCACGATGCCGACACATGTGGCTATAGGTGCTGCAAGTCCAGTATTCGTAAGGCTTGCATCCGGCTGGATACTCATGTAATACGCCAGTGGAAGTCTCACAAGCAGAGTCTGTATAAGTCCCTGGATCATGACCCACAGCGACTTCTCATGCCCATTGAAATATCCTATCATGCTGAACAGCACCGCGGTGAGTATAGTCTCAGGTGCAAAGCCCCTCAGGTACTCGAACCCCCTCTTTATAACAGCCGAGTCAGTGGTAAAGATCGATGTCAGTTTGTCACCAAAGAACCACACGCCAATGAATACCACCACGCCTACAGATAGTCCTATGCCCATACCGGTAAGCATCGCTTTTCTCGCTCTGTCCTCTTTTCCAGCTCCGACATTCTGCGATACAAATGAAGCCATAGACTGCATAAGCGAACTTGGTACCAGCATGGCAAAGCTGACTATCTTGCAGGCAACTCCGTATCCGGATGATGCCTCCAGGCCAAGTCTGTTGATAAATGCACACAGAGCAAGGAACGACATCTGTGTAAGGAACTCCTGCATTGCAAGCGGAAGTCCCACTGAGAGCAATCTTCTGCACTGTCTGTTTAATCTGAAATCTTTTCTTGATATCTTAAATGGAAGCTCTCTCTTCTTCAGCAGCAAAAGCGCAAGGACAACACTGACCGCCTGGGCAACCACTGTTGCTATGGCTGCACCCGCAGCATCCAGATGACATCCCGCAACCAGTATAAGGTCACCGACAACATTTACTATACATGCCACAAACACAAATATAAGAGGTGATTTGCTGTCTCCAAAACCTCTGAATATCGCGGTGAGCACATTGTAGGCCATAATGAAAAATATTCCGCCTCCGCATATCCTCACATACGACGATGTAAGAGTGACCGCCTCAGCCGGTGCCTGCATCAACACTGACAAAGGTCTTGCAAACGTCACCATGACAACTGCCAGCACCACCGCAAGTATTGCAAATATGGTCGTGGCACCTCCGAGAAGCTCTCCTATCCGATCCGTGTTCTTCTCGCCTATATATCTGGCAATAAGCACTGTGACACCCATAGCAAGTGCTATTATCACAAATGTAACCAGATTGAGCACCTGGCTGCCTGTAGATACGGCTGAAAGTCCCGCCGTCGAACCGAATCTTCCAACCACCAGCAGATCAACCGCACCATATGCAGCCTGAAGTATCAGTGCTCCAAGAATCGGTCCCATGAATGGGAGCATTTTTCTAATTATACTTCCTTGTGTAAAATCTGTTTTATCCTGTACACTCATCTTATGTCTTGACTCCTTTTGCTCATAACATCATAAATTTTTTCAATGGTCGCTATCATAATATCTGCATCTTCATCTGTGATATCGGTAAGAGACTCCCCCAGTCCTGTGAAATACTCATCAACATATTTGCCAACCAGATCTCTGCCAGCCTGAGTGCTCCTGATATACACAAAACGTCCATCCGCCTCTGAAGCCTTCTTTTCCACAAATCCCAAGCGTTCCATATCCTTTATCGTCTTTGTCACGCCCGGTCTTGGGAGCCCCAGCTCATCACTTATATCACTGACCTTTACATCAGTCTCAGACCTCTCAAATCTCGTTATCACATCAAGATAATGTATATGAGTCGGTGTGACTCCATTTGGCAGCTTTGGCATCATATCTCTGACTCTCTTAGCTTGATAGCAGGCATCCATCACCTGTTTTATCTTTTCCTTTGTCATAGCATTCCTTCCTGTAAATTTATCAAATATTATTTTATTGTTATTTCGTATAATTACTTTAGGTAATTATCATTGGTAAGTATATTCATATTTTTCTTTTTGTCAAGGGGTATACAAACTCTTCATATGCCCGTTTAATACATTAACCACCATGCAAAAAAAATGCTCCACCTGATTCTCTCACAGATGAAGCATTTAATTATTCAATCCTTTTTACTAACTACCTTTACTATCCCTATAACCGATTCGATCAATACCACCGCCACAAATGGTATTCCCGCAAGCGTAATAGCAAACATCATATATTCGATTCCATTCAGCAGATGCTCCCATCCTCCTGTAGCCTGCGGCACTATCCACATTTCATTGATAACCAGAGCACCGATCAGGAATCCCAGTATCAATCCACTGATCATCCACGCCGCACAGATTATGGCGACATCTTTCAGCCGCACAATCTGATTATCGTATATCCATTTTCTGAATATAATATACAGAATTACGCATATCAGGGGTACAGCAAATACAACGACCAGATTATAACTATCATTATATGTTTCTTCCATGTAATCAGACAGCGTCATAATGCTCCAGCATATGAGTTGTACTACCAGACATATCAATATTTTCTTCTTCATATGCAAACTCCCCACCACATCTACTTTTTACATACTATAATAAAGTTCTTCACATTACAATTTAATTAAAATTATAATATGCTTTTACTCAGATCAGATATCTGCCAGCAAGCCCCACGATCACCTGCATCCCGCCGGAAAGCAGCATCACCCACACAGGATTCAGTTTGAATTTTCTAAGCAGAACAACACTTACCGCAAATATCACCACGAGATTCCACTTAGTTCCAGCGATACTTATCATGTCAATCCCAGACCAGACCGCCGTCACGAATATCGAAACACCCGCTGATGCGATCATCGCCACAACCGCAGGTCTTATTCCTCCGAGCAGTTCCTGAAGGATGTCCTGTTTGCGGTATTTCAGATAAAGTCTTACTATGACTGTGACTATGATACATGAAGGAAGTATACATCCGAGCGTGGCAACCACCGCGCCGACATATCCAGCCACCCGGAGTCCCACAAATGTCGCCGAATTGACCGCTATAGGGCCTGGAGTCATCTGGGATATAGTGATCAAATCCGTGAACTCTGACATGGTCATCCACCCATGTATCTTCACTATCTGTCCCTGTATAAGCGGCATGGCGGCATAACCTCCGCCGAAACTGAAGAGTCCTATCTGGAAGAAACTTAGGAACAACTGCAAATAGATCATTATTCCATCCCCCCTTTGTCGGGATGGTTTTCAGGATTTCCGTCAGAAGTATCCTCTGTCTTTTTATGCCCATGCCCTCTTCTTTTCTCCAGCTGTCCTCTACAAACACCGACAAGTCCACAGACAATTACTATGAACACGACATTTATCTCCAATATGTAGGATGCAACAAATGCAGCTATCATGATCAATATCTCCAGATCATCCTTCTGCTTTACTATGTCTGCTCCCATATCATATGTGACGGATGCGATAACCGCAGCTACACCGGCCTGCATTCCCTCCAGCATCTCACTGATCACCCAGTTAGTCCTGAACGCGCTGTAACAGTAAGATATGATGGATATGATGACAAATGGCGGTATGATCGTTCCGATTATGGCCACCAGTGCCCCTGCCATGCCGCACAGTTTATAGCCCACCGCTATCGCTCCATTTATCGCGATCGGTCCCGGTGACGACTGGGCTATGGCCACAAGATCAAGCATTTCGTCCTGCTCTATCCAGTGGTTTTCATCCACAAACTTTTTCTTCATAAGAGATACGATGACGTATCCTCCCCCGAAGGTAAAGGCGCTCAGATATAATGTTGTTATGAATATCTTCAGAAGAGTCTTACTCTTTTTTCCTCTTTCCATAATATACCTTTCTCGTGAAAACGTTTTCACGCTCCAGGTACAAGTATATGCCTATTCGAGAAATTTAGGAAACATTTTTTATACAAACATTTTATTTTATCAGTCTGAACTTCTTCGCAAACCTCACAATAAGACCTCCCTTAGGCATATTGAGAAGTTCCTCCTCCGTATATCCTCCGGCTTTGAGTATAGCCACCGCATAGAATATGATCGCCACAAATACTGCAACAAACATCGCGATCACCCAGTTGCCGAGAAGCTTCCTGCAGCACTCATATACAATGATCGTAACAACACCCATGAAGATAGATGCTATAGTAGGTGCAACGTATATTCGCCTGTTGTCCATCTTGCCGGTCTTGTACTTTGTGAGCGAACGCTGGTTGAATATACATATGAGCAGTGAGTTCACTATCGAACCAAATACCAGTGCATAAAGTGCCCAGTCTGTGCAGTACAGCATAACAACAAGAACCACCACATGTATCACCAGTGCAAGGGTGGCATTGATAACCGGTGCCATCACCTTACCCATGGCCTGAAGCACACTGTTGGTTACAGTTGACTGTGCAAAGAACACTATGGATATGAATCCAAGATACATACATTTGGCTGCCATCGGATCCGCACCTGAGAACAGGAGCTGTATTATAGGCTTAGCCAGGACTCCCATTCCAACCGCACACGGTATGGTGACCAGCATGGACATGCTGAGCGCCTGATTCAGGAGTTTATTGGTTTTCTGCATGTCATTTCTTGCATACGCACCGGATATTCCCGGAATATATGCGATTCCAACTGAAGCTGCTATGGCAAGCGGAAGGTTCGTGAGAACTGTATACTGTCCTGAGTAAATTCCATACAGCTTTGCCATCTCCAGGGAATCCATGCCCTTCATCTTCATGACCACATAGAATACCTTCATGTCTATAGGTGTGAGCACGTTATACACCACTGCTGCCACCACGATAGGTGTGACTGTGGCAATGATTATTCTGAATAACTTTCCATAGGATTCGGTGTCTGGACTTGTATCGTTCTTCACAGACTCCATGATACCCTTTCTTCTTCTCGCATAAGCGAACAGTATGAATATCAATCCTCCAAGGACTCCGGCACCTGTACCCATGGCACTTCCGGCAGAACCATACTTTGCATGCTCGGTTGTTCCAGCGGCAAATGGCTTTGCAAGCATATACGCAGCGACGATACTGACTACTGCATTTGCAAGCTGCTCTATGATCTGTGATATAGATGTAGGCACCATCGTGTTGTATGCCTGCAGATATCCTCTGAATATTGCAAGAAAGCCCGATATAAATATAGTAGGGGCAAGTATCTTAAGACTTAAGACTGCATTTGGCTGGTCACTTACAAACCATTCGGCTCCAAAGTACGTGATCAGTGCCGCCACAGCACCCGCTATGACTACATATATAAATGTACAGTAGTATATACGTCTGGCACTCTTGTACTGTCCCATAGCTATCTTACCGGCAACAAGCTTCGACACTGCTGTAGGAATACTGTATGTGGCGATCATTATGACCATGGCGTATATTGCATACGCTGAACCATAATATCCATTTCCCTCATCTCCAAGTATCTGATACAGAGGTGATCTGTACAGAAGGCCGATGATCCTCGACACGATTCCGGCTCCCGCCAGGATTCCTGCCTGAAGCGCCAGATTACTTCCCTTTCCTGATAGCTTTCCTTTCTTTGCCGTACCGGTATTTGTACTCATATCTAACTCCTTATTGCCATTTCTAAATCACTGTTGTAAAATTCAATTTGTATCTTTGATATATATCACAAACTATATATATACCAATTTTATGCAGTTAATTCAACCATAATATTTATAAACACGATGCATATTATGACCCAATATACCACAAGGAGGAACTTTAACAATGGAATACTCTTCACTTCCAAAGGATCCTATGGTGCTTCTCAGCTTCATCAACACGAAGCTCAGAGATGACTATCCAAGTCTTGACGAGCTCTGCAGCTCACTATGTGTAAATGCAGATGATATCAAGAGTAAGCTCGCATCCATCGACTATTCATACGATGCAGAAAAGAACAGATTTGTGTAAAAGCAAATCTGTCCTTTTCTCTTTTGTCAGACAGGGACAGCATCTGCTTTCCCCGTGCTGATATTATGTTTTATTTATCCTGATTCCCGGAAATTTTTTTATCACTCTCCGGTTTTGCCTGACCATTTCCAACTTCTTCAGCGTCATCTTTGCTGTCAGCTTCCTTATCAGGCTCTGCATCACTTCCTACTATATTATTTGCAAGCTTTTCAGCGTCCGCCCTGCTGGCCACGCTCTTCATAACATGCATGAATTTATCAAATATACTGATAGGATCATCATCTGAATCATCGTCATCCTGAGACTGATCATCTGCATGCGCAGTGCCAGACTTCACATATTCATCATCTGGAAGATCTGATGGGTACTGAAGCATATGCTGCTTCTGCTTGAGCTTCCTTTTGTTCTCACGCTCCGCAAGCTTCTGCTCCGGCGTCTTCTTCTTGAACCTTATATCCTCTTCTTCCTCAGTTATATATATCGGCTCTCCCGTCTCCTCATCTATCCTGCGAATCTTCTCATACTCGGATGTCTTGAACGCAAGATTCTTCTCCTGCAGCTTTGCAGTGCATGTCCTGTTGATGTACATGTAACAGCAGGCAAATACAGGAACTCCGAGAAGCATTCCAAAGAATCCGAACAAACCGCCGCCAACTATGACCGCTGTGAGCACCCAGAAGCTTGAAAGTCCTGTGGTATCTCCGATGATCTTCGGTCCGAGGATATTTCCATCAAACTGCTGCAGTACAAGTATAACAATGAGCAGCACAAGACTCTTTATAGGATCTGCAATGAGCACGATGAAGAAACATGGCACAGCTCCTATGATAGGTCCGAAGAACGGTATGACATTTGTCACTCCGACGATAACACTTATCAGAACCGCATATGGCAGATTGAGTATCGTTGAAACTATGAACATGATCATTCCAATGATAATTGAATCAAGTATCTTACCATTAATAAACTGACCAAATATCCTGTTCATCTCTAAAAGTCCGTCAAGGATAGTATTTGCATTCTTCACCTTGAATACCGCATATATGATCTTCTTTCCCCTAGATGCAAGATATTCCTTGTTTGCCATCACATATATCGAAGCGATAATACCGATGAGGAAATTGTATAGGAACTTAAGACCTGAGAACACTCCACTTCCTATATTCACCACGATCTTGTCCACATTTGGCATGATCTTGGTATTCAGCATATCCTGAACCTTGAGATATGCATTGTTCATATACTTGTTGATCTGATCCTCAGGTATATTGAGCTTCTGGAACTTCTCATTTATATTCTCCACCATCGTCTGAAGGTTGGAATAATAGGTATCCATGTTGCCCACAAGCTGCTTGATACTGTCGTAGAGCTGAGGAACCACCAGCCACACTATTCCGGTTATGATTCCAAGGAACACTATGGTAGTTAAAATAACCGACAAAGTTCTCGAAACCTTGAACAATTTTTTCTTATCCGATATGACTCTCTCCTGGAATATCGTATGAAATAATCTGTCGAAAAAAACAAGTATCGGGTTCATGAGAAACGCAATGACTGCGCCCACTATGATCGGTGCAAATGCACTCGATATCTTGTCAAGTATCGCACGAAATCCCGACCATTGCTCCAGTATCTTATTAAAAAGGAGTCCGACAACGATTATTCCTATGACCGCCAGACTTATGTTGAGAATTCTTTTCTTCTTATTATTAACAGCCAACTTCTTCTCTCCCATTCTTTAGCATGTGTTTATTATATTAGTTTTTCCAAACCTGTTCAATACAGCTTACGCAAAATTAACCATACATTTATCATTTAATCTCATAAATTTTATAATTCGTGCATATAATGCACTTTAGGGGATAGTATGTTCAGAAAATTTATGTTGTTTACCCTACTGTTTTTTAGTAAAATGAGAACTAGCCAAGGGCAAATGCGAAAACTATCGCATACCAGGATTTCCTAAACGAGGGAGGTGTTCTATATGAATTGGGAGATTGCAACCTGGCTTATCATATTTGCCGTATGTCTCATTGCTGAGATCATATCGCTTGGGCTTACAACCATCTGGGCATGTGGAGGAGCCCTGGTGGCAATGATCATCGCTTTTTTCAGCGGATCGCTGCCACTACAGATCGTTGCATTTCTTGTTGTCACCACTATTCTTTTCTTCACGACAAGACCGATTGCCAAGAAGCATCTTGACAACCAACTGGTAAAGACAAACGTAGAAAGTCTTATCGGCAAACACGTTATCGTATCTGCTGACATAGACAATCTCAAGTCCACCGGTCAGGTCTTGATCAACGGAGTTGAGTGGACAGCAAGATCCAAACATGGCGATACCATTGAAACCGGAACCGAGGTCGTGATCGACGAGATATCCGGAGTCAAAGCAATCGTAGAAAAGGCAGGAAAGCCGGCAATATAAAGCTAAGGGCTTATCAGCTTAAGACACACACATTTTTAATTAAGGAGATTATTATGGACGGAGCAGGAATTTCACTTATTATCATTTTATGTCTGATCGTAATCGTTATTATTTGCAGTACGATCAAGATCGTGCCACAGGCACACGCTTATGTAATTGAGAGACTTGGAACATATCAGGCAACATGGTCTGTTGGACTTCACATGAAGATGCCTGTTATCGATAAGGTAGCCAAGAAGGTTACACTCAAGGAGCAGGTTGTTGACTTCGCTCCACAGCCGGTTATCACAAAGGATAACGTAACAATGAGGATCGACACAGTCGTATTCTTCCAGATCACAGATCCTAAGCTTTTCAGCTACGGAGTTGAGAATCCTATCATGGCCATCGAGAACCTGACAGCTACCACACTTCGTAACATCATCGGTGATCTCGAGCTTGACCAGACACTTACATCAAGAGAGACCATCAACACCAAGATGAGAGCAACACTTGACGAGGCTACTGATCCTTGGGGAATCAAGGTCAACAGAGTAGAGCTCAAGAACATCATCCCTCCTGCAGCTATTCAGGATGCCATGGAGAAGCAGATGAAGGCAGAGCGTGAGAGACGTGAGCAGATCCTCCGTGCTGAAGGTGAGAAGAAGTCAGCCATCCTCATCGCAGAAGGTAACAAGCAGTCAGTCATCCTTGAGGCCGAGGCTGAGAAGGCTTCTCAGATTCTCCGTGCTGAGGCTAAGAAGGAAGCAACTATCAAGGAAGCCGAAGGTCAGGCACAGGCTATCCTCGCTGTACAGCAGGCAAATGCAGATGGTATCAGAGCACTGAATGAGTCAATGCCTACAAATCAGGTCATCACTCTCAAGAGCCTGGAAGCATTTACAAAGGCTGCAGACGGCAAGGCTACCAAGATCATCATCCCATCAGAGATACAGGGAATCGCAGGTCTCACCTCTTCTATTGTAGAGGTTGCCAAGAGCACTGAAGCTGCTGCCATATCAAAGCAGTAACATATCAGACTATTACAAATAAATAAGACAGATATTAAAAGACGTGCATGAAAGTTCTTTTTGAAGAATCTTTCGTGCACGTCTTTGTAATTACTATTTGTATTTTTCTGTCATCATGATCACTGCGGAAGTTCTATCCACACAGATTTGATATTCTCTCCTGACTCAACATCATTCAACTGATATACGATCTGCACCTTTCCAGTCCTGCCCTTTTCTACCGATACGATCATATAGCTGTTCACCATAGACATTGGAGCCAGCGAGCCCTCGCAGTTTCCACCTTCTGTATGTACCCTCCATCCTCAACTGAATATACCTCATCAGTCATTCTTGCTCACATTGTTATACTGGAAGAAATCAATCCTGTGATCCTTGAAATAATATTTTGCATCACGCTCATTCACTTCCCTGAGTACCTTACACGGATTACCCACAGCTACAACATTCGATGGGATATCTGTGGCAACCATACTTCCAGCTCCTATGACGGTGTTATCACCTATAGTTACCCCCGGAAGTATCGTAACTCCTGCACCTATCCAGCAGTTCTTGCCTATTGTTATAGGTGCATTGTACTGATAGCCCTGTTTTCTGAGCTCAGGATTTATTGGATGTCCCGCTGTTGCCAGAGTTACATTTGGTCCAAACATGGTGTAGTCACCAACGTAAATATGTGTGTCATCCACCATTGTAAGGTTGAAATTCGCATATATATTGCTGCCCCAGTGAACAAATTTGCCGCCCCAGTTTGCATGGAGTGGTGGCTCTATATAGCAGTTGTCTCCTATCTCCTCAAACATCTCCTTGAGCATCTGCTGACGCTTGACCATCTCTGTTGGTCTGGTCATATTGAAGTCATATAATCTGTCCAGACACTTTATCTGCTCTCTGGCGATATCCTCATCGCCCGGAAGATAAAGCTCACATGTGTGCATCTTTTCCAGCTCTGATTTTCCCATTGTAAATACCTCCTGTATTTTATTTTTGTCTTCATAAACCCGCCATGTTGTAAATCCGTTTCTTTTTGACATCGTGGATTATCACATCATGATCACACTGGCTATATGAAAGCAACAGGCACCACCAAGCCGCACTAAAGCGCCCATGATGATGCCTGTTATATCGTCGTATATACATTATATTCAAATGTACATACATGGCGCACTCGGCACCATATATATCATTTAGTTGTACTTGTAGTAATTGATGAGGCAGCCATCTGTTATGATCTGTCTCTCATCGTCTGTGAGTTCTCCAAGTCTCAGCTCTATCTCAGCAAAATCCTTGTTCACAACATAAGCCTTGATGACCTCTGTCTTGTTCTTCACAGCATCCTTGATTCCTGGGATGAATACATAATCGTCATTGTCAAAGTCAAAATCCTTATCAATGACAAATGGAAGCATACCCCAGTTGATAAGGTTTGATCTGTATCTCTTTGTAGCGTACTCCTTTGCAATGTTTGCCCATCCACCGAGAACCTTCTGGCATGATGCAGCCTGCTCACGGGCTGAACCGTCACCTGGCTTAACAGCATAAATGGTACTTCCAACACCTGTGTTGCTTCCGCATACGTCCTCAAACTTCTCCTTGATGGCATGCATAACTTCCTTGACCTCTGGGAATGCCTTACCCATGCACTCACCTGCCTCACGAACCTTCTCTACAGCCTGGATAGCCTTCGCTCTTCCAACGTACTCAGGATCCTTTCTTGACAGAGTGAACTCTGCAAGTCCAAGAGGATTTGATCTGTATGATGAAGTCTCTCCTGATGGGATAAGCTCATCTGTTGTTGTTACAGGATCATGTATAACTGATGCCACCTTGAGGAGAAGGTTGTCTGTAAGAGGAACCATCTCAGGCCAGTCCTTGATGTTTGGACCAAACTTGATCTCAACCGAAGGATCAGCCTTTCCAACACCATTGTAAACTCTTCTGTCGTATATAGCCTTGTCGAAGAAATACTTTGGATGTGTGTACTCTATATCTGCAAGGTCTGTTGCTGATGTCAGATAGCCCTTGTTGGCTGCAGTTGCTGCGATAGAACGCGCATCCATAAGCGCAACAGATGAGATCTGACCATTCTGTATCTTTGAGCCCTCTCTGTTAGGGAAGTTTCTTGTTGAATGTCTGATGGAGAATGCATTGTTGGCAGGTGTATCACCGGCACCAAAGCAAGGTCCACAAAATGCTGTCTTAACGATAGAACCTGTCTCGATGAGATCAGCCAGAACACCGTTCTTTGCAAGCTGCATATATATAGGTGTACTTGCAGGATATACTGACAGTGTGAACTCGTCAGCGCCTATGCTCTTGCCTCTGAGGATATCAGCCGCATCGCAGATATTCTCATATCCACCACCGGCACATCCGGCGATGATTCCCTGCTCAACATACAGCTTGCCATCTCTTACCTTATCCTTGAGTGTAAAGTCGACCTTGCCGTCAAGGCTTACAAGTGCACGCTTCTCAACATCATCAAGGATATCCATGAGGTTTGCATTCAGCTCGTCGATGGTGTATGTGTTGCTTGGGTGGAATGGCATAGCTATCATTGGCTTAACTGTTGACAGATCTACATATACGACTCCGTCATAGTAAGCCACATCGCCAGGATTCATCTCCTTGTATGCCTCACTTCTTCCGTGAATGTCATACCAATCCTTTATCTTGTCATCTGTCTTCCATATTGATGACAGACATGTTGTCTCTGTTGTCATAACATCAATACCGATACGGAAATCTGCTGAGAGCTTGTCAACACCAGGACCAACGAACTCCATGACCTTATTCTTGACATATCCGCAGCCAAATGTTGCTCCGATGATGGCAAGTGCCACATCCTGAGGACCAACCCCCTTCTGTACCTCTCCGTCGAGATAGATTGCGATAACGCCCGGCTTTGCAACATCGTATGTCTTACACAGGAGCTGCTTTGCGAGCTCACCGCCGCCCTCTCCAATAGCCATAGTACCAAGAGCACCGTAACGTGTATGTGAGTCTGATCCAAGTATCATGGCGCCACACTCTGCCAGCATCTCTCTTGCAAACTGATGGATGACCGCCTGATGAGGTGGTACATACACGCCGCCATACTTCTTCGCACATGAGAGGCCAAACATATGGTCATCCTCATTGATGGTTCCACCTACGGCACACAGTGAGTTGTGACAGTTTGTAAGTACATATGGTATAGGGAACTCCTTAAGACCTGATGCTCTTGCTGTCTGGATGATTCCTACAAATGTTATATCATGTGAAGTCATCTTATCGAATTTGATCTTAAGATTCTCCATATTGTCAGATGTGTTATGCTTAGCCAATATTCCGTAAGCAAGTGTGTTCTTTGATGCCTCTTCCTTTGATGGAGCACTGCCAAGCTTTGATGCGAGAACCGCACCTGCCTCAGCATTATCCTCAACCAGCTCTGTACCATGTAACAGATAAGCACCGTTGTCAAATAATTTAATCATACTCTTCCTCCTGGTAATAGCTTTTTGTCATTTATGGAATTGCACACAGATGTATACAAAACCCCATGTTTCTCTACATTATACCATATTATTTTCAAATTTTAAATAGTATTATATTACAGCTTAACGCAAAAAATCTGCCATACATGCTCAGGCACATATGGCAGATCCTATGCATCAAATTGAATATACTGTACAGATACCCTTAACCGAAATACCTGTACCTGATACATCCTATCTGACACTATATAATCAATCTCCCCTCAGAGTTAATTATCCTCTGTTACATACACTATACTATTTGTATAATTTTTCCAATAGTTTTGGCAAAAATCGACACAAACGACGCGTATAACAACCTGAACGACATAAATTTTCGTGTACAACACACATATACTTTAATTATACCTATTGTAGAAATTCCCATTTGTATGATAGAATGTTCCTGATATGTTAATAATTTAAGAGTTTTGTTTATCTATCAATTTTTCACAGGAGTGTTTGATTATGAATTTTCTGATTGTTGAGGATGACAATATCCAGCTTACCGGCTTAAAACATATAATTGAAGAAGAGTACGCAGACGCTGTTGTCAACACTGCATCAACTTACAACGATGCCATAACAATAATAGATTCATTTGATATTGATATCTTTTTACTGGACATTGATCTCGGTGGAGGAAAGACCGGATTGGATGTATGTGGTTATCTCCGAAGAATTCCCAAATACAATGACACACCTGTCATCTTCATCACCGACATCACCGTTCCAAACCTTGATGTCATCAACAAGTATCATTGCCAGTATTATTTCTCAAAGCCTTATGACAGAATCGATGTCGTAGGAGGGATCAACTCGGTGCTCACACAGCCTGACGACCAGACATCAAGGATCCGCGTAAAGGATATCCAGGGAATACTTTTCCATATAAGCATGGATGAAATAATTTATGTATGTGCATCCGGCCACCACAAGCACATTTTCACATCCGACGGCGATTTTATCGTCACCAACCCGACCTTCGAGTCAATTTTGCAGGCTGCTGGTGATGTACCTCTGGTCAGATGCCACAAAAGCTATTACTTCAATCCCGACTACATACAGAGCTACGACAGATCCAATTCACTTATAACGCTGAAACTGGCTCAAGAATCCATACCGGTCGGGCGCAAATACAAAACTATTATAGAAACTTACCAGGAGAACAGATAATGGCTGCATATTTTGATTTTCTTTCCAAGATACTGTTTGATACCTTTGTATTTTTAGTATTCTTGATGGCGATATATAATGTAAAATTTTCCCAGATAGAAAAGAGACTTCCACCTTTGCTTCTGCTGACTTTACCAGTCTCTCTGATTGCCACAGTTACAGACTCCATGTTAATATTCACACTGATAACATACATATACTGCTTTGTATTCTACTCTCTGGTATTCCGATATCCGCCGATGAAGATCATAACGGGATACGCAATTACACTTATCATCATGACTATACTGAACCTCATCCAGATGGTTGTCATCATGCAGTTTACGGACAATCCATTCACCAACACTTCAACATATATAACCGAAGCCATGGCTTTCATCATAGCTATACTTTTATACAAATTCGGACATATGGATAAGCTGTACGATGCTCTTATAGTGAAAAATCAGGTATCCAGGAATATAATACTCGCAGTATTTGCCCTCATGGTATCTATGGTTTTATACCAGCGTATATCCCCTAAGGACTTCATGAATATATTTATGACTTTCCTGTTTATAGTCATACTTATCCTCATTTTATACTCGGGAATGTACAAGAACTATATGAGCCTCAGAGAATCCCGGAAGCAACTACAGTCATATGAACAGTATCTTCCTATTATAAAGGATCTGATAGATCAGGTGCGCATGAGACAGCATGACTACAACAATGAGCTTCAGGCCATCAGCATGCTGCCGATCAGTTACACTGATTATGATTCCCTCGCTGCTGCCCTTTCAAATGAGCTGGATACCTCCTGCAATGACCATGTCATCAAGAATTCGTATCTTCTGAGGATCAACATGAAACTGATCGCAGGTTTTCTGTTCAGCAAGATAAACCTTGCGCAGGAGCATAATATTAATCTGGATATAGATGTCAAAAATTCCACACTCACATCCAAGGCAGCGGAATTTGAGCTTCTGGATGTCATGAGCATTCTGGTGGACAATGCATTTGACGCAACTGAGGACGGAGGTATGATAAAAGTCATCATAGACTCTGACGGCAAGACTACCACCGTTGAAACCTTCAATGCCGGATCGCAGCTCACCGCGGAAATGCGCAAGAACTTCTTCGCAAAGGGCTACTCGACCAAGCCTCTGAAGGATGGAGCTTATTCCAGAGGTATCGGACTTTACAAGCTGAAACAGCTCACATCCAAGTACCATGGTGAAATACTGCTGGACAATCAGACGGTGGATGGACAGAACTGTATCCACTTTGTCGTCAGCATATAATAAATTTTATGATCCCAAATGCTTTTTTATAGTTTTCAGATAACTTATCCCATCGTTAAATCCAACATTTTTAGGTATTTCTGTTATCCGCGTTAAATTTTTTTGTTTTTTGACTTATTTCCTTAATTTTATTCTTTACTTATTATCTATAAATGGTATAATCAAAAGGATTATTTTTCCTAATAAACGGAACTTAATGAGAAATTTTTGACAGGAGATGTGAAAGTGAAAGATACTATCGAAATCAGATGGCACGGACGTGGTGGTCAGGGTGCCAAGACTGCTGCCCTGCTCCTCGCAGATGTGGCATTCAAAACAGGTAAATATGTTCAAGGATTCCCTGAGTATGGTCCAGAGAGAATGGGCGCACCTATCACTGCCTACAACAGGATCAGCAGTGAGCCTATCAGAGTACATTCCAACATTTACGAGCCACAGTATGTGGTTGTAGTTGACGAATCTCTGATCGAACCTGTACATGTGACTGCAGGTCTCGCCGAGGATGGCGCCATCATTATAAATACACCTAAGACTCCGGACGAGGTCCGTCCACTGCTCAAGGGTTACAAGGGCAGGGTATACACACTTGATGCCAAGGAGATCTCCATGAAGACTCTCGGCAAGAATTTTCCTAACTCTCCTATGCTTGCAGCCATCGTTGCTGTCAGCGGAATCATGGAGGAGGGACCTTTCCTCGAAGATATGAGACAGTCATATCAGCACAAATTTGCCAAGAAACCAGAGGTTATCGAGGGCAACATGGAAGCATTAAAGCTCGCCTTCAGGGAGGTAATGAAGTAATGAGAACAGATATAAGCAAGATACATGACAATAGCAAATGGACAGAGCTCACACCTGGAAACCACGTATACGGCGGTGGTACATCCAAGGCATTTAACACAGGTGAGTGGAGGACTTCAACCCCTGTCCTAGACGAGAGCAAATGCGTACACTGTCTTCTGTGCGCACCTGTCTGTCCGGATTCATGCATTCCGGTCGTATCAGGCAAGCGTCTCGCATTTGACCTGGAGCACTGCAAGGGCTGCGGTATATGCGCATACCAGTGCAAATTCGGAGCAATCACTATGAAGGAGGGCAAATAAATGGCTATAAGAGAACGTCTTTCAGGAAATGAGGCTGTGGCACATGCTATAAAGCAGATCAATCCGGATGTTATGCCTGCATTTCCTATAACACCTTCAACTGAGATACCTCAGTTCGTCTCAACATTTATCTCCAATGGAGAGATCGATACAGAATTTATACCGGTAGAGAGTGAGCACAGTGCCATGAGTGCAGCGATCGGCGCAGAGGCTGCCGGCTGCCGTACACTCACAGCCACATCATCATGTGGTATGGCTCTCATGTGGGAGGAGCTCTACGTGGCAGCGTCCAATCGTCTTCCACTTGCCCTCGCACTTGTAAACAGAGCACTCTCCGGCCCTATCAACATCAACTGTGACCACTCAGACAGTATGGGCGCACGTGATACAGGCTGGCTTCAGATATACGCAGAGAACAACCAGGAGGCATATGACAACTTTGTTCAGGCATACAGAATATCTGAGCACAAGGATGTCAGACTTCCTATCATGATATGTCAGGATGGTTTCATCACAAGCCATGCCGTTGAAAACATCACCCTCATCGAGGATGATCTCGTAAAGAAGTTTGTAGGTGAATACACCCCTGAGCAGTATCTGTTAAATCCTGAGATGCCTATGGCTGTCGGTCCTTACGCCACATCTCCTTACTATATGGAGACTAAGATGGCTCAGAACACTGCCATGAAGAATGCAAAGCAGGTTATTCTTGACGTTGCAAAGGAATTCGAGGAGATGACAGGCCGTCACTACGGATTTTTTGAGGAGTACAGACTTGACGACGCTGACTACGCCATCGTTATGATCGGTTCTGCTGCCGGAACAACAAAGGAAGCTATAGATGAGCTGAGAAACGAAGGCAAGAAGGTCGGGCTTCTCAAGATCAGAGTGTTCAGACCATTCCCTGGCGAGGAGATTGCAAAGGCTCTCGCCCACACCAAGGCTGTGGCAATCCTTGACAGATCGGAAGGATTCAGAGCAGGCGGCGGGCCTCTCTCAGCAGAGGTCAAGGAGCACCTGTATGACATTCAGGCAACCACAAAGGCTGTCAGCTACATCTACGGTCTCGGCGGACGTGACTACACTGTGGACAGCGCCAAGGGCGTATTTGCACAGCTTGAAGACATGATAGAGAACGGTGCTGAGATTTCTCAGTATCAGTACATAGGACTTAGACAGTAGGAGGTAAGATGAAATGGCATATAATTTTAAAGAAATAATGAACAAGCCTGAGCGTCTTGCTCCAGGTCATAGAATGTGTGCAGGCTGCGGTGGTACGATCACTGTCAGAACTGTACTCCGCGCCCTTCACGAGGGCGACAAGGCGGTCATCGGTAACGCCACAGGATGTCTTGAGGTTTCAACCTTCATGTATCCTTACACAGCTTACGAGGACAGCTACATACACAACGCATTTGAGAACGCAGGCGCAACCCTCTCCGGTGTTGAGACAGCGTACAACGTTCTGAAGAAAAAAGGCAAGATAGATGACACATACAAATTCATCACATTTGGCGGTGATGGCGGAACTTATGACATCGGACTTCAGTCACTGTCAGGTGCCATGGAACGTGGACATGACATGGTATATGTGTGCTATGACAACGGAGCATACATGAACACCGGTATCCAGCGTTCATCAGCTACTCCTATGTATGCTGACACCACAACCACACCAGTAGGCTCACAGTCAAATGGTAAGATGCAGAACAGAAAGGATCTCGCACAGGTCATGGCTGCCCACGACATCCCATATGTCGGACAGTCTACTCTTCTCGGCAACATGCGTGATCTCTACGAGAAGGCTGAGAAGGCCATATACACACCTGGCGCAGCTTTCCTCAACGTCATGTCACCATGTCCTAGAGGATGGAGATACCCTACAGAGAAGATCATGGACATCTGCAAGCTGGCAGTTGAGACATGCTACTGGCCTCTGTTCGAGGTTATCGAGGGCAAATGGATCCTCTCCTACTCTCCTAAGAAGAAGCTTCCTATCGAGGACTTCCTGAGAACGCAGGGCAGGTTCAAGCACCTGTTTAAGCCTGAAAACGAGCACCTTCTCGTTCAGTATCAGCAGGAGGTTGACCGCCGTTGGGAGGATCTGCTGTATAGATGTTCTAAGAATTAAATTGTATGACGGACAAAAGAAAGCCCACCCGGGGTATATAATCGATCACGTTTGTCTTCCTTCGTTTCAGCTTGTTTCTATCTGCATGCGGCTACGCACGCGATAAGGGCGTTTGCGTGCTTCGCCTTAGCAAGAAGCGCTGAAACTCAGTCGACTGCACTACCAATCGTTATATATGCCCTGGGCGGGCTTTCTTTCTGTTTCCGTATATATTCTAATTATTAGAACGTCAAATCATATTTTTAATTTAATTCTGAACTGCTGATTGATACATATTACACCATATGTATTTAAATGTCAGTTAAATGGCACCTCGTAGAAATCATTGAGAGTATATTGCGCATCTTCGCCATCATCTTCTTCGGTTGTTGTTTTCCAGAACATTTTAACCTTGGAGAAAGCCCTTCTTTCCCTCAGAGTCAAGAAGAATATGATATTCCATGCTGCCATCCTCGAGCACATAGTTCTGAACCAGTTTATCATCTCTGAACACTAGCTGTCCATTTTCATCAAGAACATTCCTGGCATAAAAGCTGCTGAGATTGCTAACCTCTTTTCCATCCAAAGTGCAATACATCATCACCTCCTTGACCTGCATATTAACAAACCGATATGACTTTCATATGTCCATTATAACAATTTACTACAAATATGTGCTATAGTGATATACATACATTACATGGAGGTAGAAAACCATTTGAATTGGACCGAAGGACTTATTAACGCAATTGATTATATTGAGACTCACCTTATTGACGGTGAAGTATTGGACCCAAATACAATAGCCAGGCAGGCTTACTCTTCTCCCGACAACTTCAGAAAAGTATTTCATCTAATCACAGGATATACTATAGGGGAATATATCAGAAACCGCCGGCTTTCCCTGGCTGGAGAAGAACTCATTTCATCCAACCGTACGGTGACTGATATTGCACTTGAATACGGATATGACACACCCGAAAGCTTCACGAAGGCTTTCACACGCTTTCATGGAAACTCTCCAACTTATGTTCGAAATAACAAGTCCGGTCTCCATAATTTCACCCGGATTGTATTAAGGGTCACAGCAGATGGGGGATCTATGCTCAACTACAGAATCGTTAAGATCAACAACATGTGTATTGCCGGTTATTCCAGGGTTTTCACAAGCCTCGATACCGCGAAAAATAATGTTCTGATTCCAAAATTTACAAGAGAATGCTGCAGTCAAAGCTGGGATAAACTAATGGAAATTAAATCCACTGATGAAAAACCAAATAACTGCTTATTCGGTTACAGATCAAATGATTTTATAAATATTGATAAGTTCAATAATGAAATTTCATGCTTTAATTACACATTTGGACGAATGATCACAAAACAAGAAATTTCCGGATTAAATATATCCGATTATTCGATAACAAGCATTCCTGACGGCGAATGGATCTGTTTTGACTGTTCAGATACTACTCCTGCCGGGCAGCAGTCACTTTGGTATAAAATTTACACAGAATTTCTACCATTTTCTCATTATAACATAGCGCCTGACATAACCTTAGAGTGTAGCAATGTATCATTAAAAAAGGAACAAAATTACCTTCTCCTGCAAATCCGCCCCGACAAGGTTTAACCATTGCTGACAGGTCATAATGCAACTCCTGTGATATTGTTTTTATAGTATTTCTCACTTATGTGATAATTACTAAATACAATCAAAGGAGGCCTTTTATGAAAAAGGAATTAACAATTTTGACCACATTCAGCATAGCTATTATATTAGTTGTCACCGGGTGTCAGCACTCGTCAGCATCTAAGAATGACTCTACTGTCACCCAATCGGTCACCAGCTATTCTTCATCCGAAGATACGTCAATCGAAGAAGCAACAACAAGTGAAACCTCAGTCAAAGAAATCACAACTGAGGAGCTTACTAAAGAAGCACCAACTCCAACAGGTTTACTTCCAGAGGAACGTGCCAGCATAACCATGGGAAAACTCTCTCCCGAGCACATGTATTATAACGAGGTGACCACGCTTGATCCCGCCTGTGCAGACTATATCAACGAATTATCCATTTATGATGCTGAGATAGATGACACTTTTGTTGTCCATATATCTCTTCCACCTGATTATAACGAAGCAAGCTCATATCCAATGGTTGTTATGACCGATGGAGTCTGGAGACTCAGTGATCACCCTGAACTCAGACCTCTTATGACATCTGGCCAGATACAGGACGTTATCCTTGTCAGCATAGGGTATCCAAACACTTACAATTATGATGTCATCAGAAAAAGAGATCTCCAGACTAACCCTGATTCATTCCTGCATTTTATTGTAGATAATCTGATTCCTTACCTGGAAGAAATATACTCTGTAAACCCTGAAAATATGACTCTCACAGGACATTCCCTGGGTGGATACTGGGCTTACTACGCTCTGTTTCATAATGACACTATAGGAAAGAATACATTTACAAATTATTATATTGGCAGTCCTTCCATGTGGGCAAATACTGACGGCAAATTCATGTCTACGTACGAAGAAGAATATTACAACAGAACACAGACTCTAAATGCTAATGTCTATGTAACCGTAGGTGCAGATGAGGATAAAAACTTCATATCTTCTATCGAGGATTTCTACAATGATTTACAAGAGAGAAATTATTCTGGCTTAAACCTAACCTACGAAAAAATAGAAGGCTATGACCATAACACAGTCTTTAAGCCTTCTATCAAAAATACTCTTCTTATGTTCTATAAAAAAGATTCCGAATAACTATCTGTAGAACCACCAGCATCCATATCTAGGCATGACTGCTCCGAGCTTGCGGAGTGTCTTGCCTGATATGAGATCGGTATATATGTCAGCCTGATCCTCAGGCATAGTCCAGATGAGCTGATCCATGTTGCTGAAGTTGAAAAATGCCCTCAGCTCATGTCCTGCATATTCCCTCACTATTCCGAGGACGCTTGCACATCCTGTCTCTATGGTGTAGACATTTGCATTACATGAAAATACATCATGCGATGCTCTTATATCCTCCATGTGGCGCAGCGCGTCAAATATCTTCATGGCTACAGGATCTTTATTTTCAACCTTGTCCCATGGGAAGTTTCCTCTGTGCAGATATCTGCTGTCCGCACATTTGTCCGGATCATTCTTATAAGTATAATCGTTTGTCTGTCCTATCTCATCACCGCTGTACAGAACCGGGATTCCGCTCTGTGCCAGCAGGTATCCATGAAGCATGAGATCACAGGCAATGGCCTGTTCGATCTTGTCTGCATTTGCCTCGTACTGGCCGGCCTCAAGGCCTGACAGGGATGCTGTTGTTCCACACAGGCGGGCATCTCCGAGTCTAGGATCATCGTTATAGAGCTCACCTCTGGAATCACTGTTGTATCCCTTTCCTGTGAAATAGTCATTCAGGAACTTCTTGTGTGCCACCTCATCTATGCCGAACTGTGCCAGCCAGTCATAGTCAAGTCCCCAGCCGATATCATCGTGGCATCTGAGGTAATTCAGGAACACATAATCCTTGGGAAGTGCACACACCTGATCCATCTGGCGCTTTAAGAGTCCTACATTCTTCGTGGCTATCGTATTCCACGTGGATGCCATGGTTGTCACGTTGTAGAGCATATGGCACTCTGGCTTGTCAACTGTTCCAAAGTATGGAACTACCTTGGAAGGCTCCATAACGACCTCTCCGAGAAGAAGGACTCCCGGACATACTATCTCACTGATTATCCTCATCATACGGACAAGAGTGTGAACCTGTGGAAGGTTACGGCAGTTTGTGCCTATCTGCTTCCATATATATGGAACTGCGTCGAGTCTGATGACATCTATACCTCGGTTTGCCATATAGAGCATGTTGCCGACCATGTCATTGAATACCATAGGATTTGCATAGTTCAGATCCCACTGGTATGGATAAAATGTAGTCATGACCACCTGATTGCAGTCATTTATCCATGTGAAGTTACCAGGCGCCGTAGTTGGGAATACCTCAGGCACGGTCTCCTCGTAAATATTTGGAACAAACCAATCATCATAGAAGAAATATCTGGATCTCGCGACAGGATCCCCCTGTCTCGCTGCCCTTGCCCACTCATGATCCTCGCTTGTATGGTTCATCACAAAGTCCAGACAACAGCTTATACCCTGTCTGTGGCACTCTGCAGTGAGGTCCTCCAGATCCTCCATGGTTCCAAGCTCAGGCTTTACCTTTCTGAAATCCGCAACAGCATATCCGCCGTCATCCCTGCCCTTAGGGCTTTCCAGCAGTGGCATAAAATGAAGATAATTCACACCACATGACTTCACATATGGAAGCTTTTCTTTTACACCCTTCAGAGTTCCCGCAAATGCATTTGTGTACATCATCATACCCAGCAGATCATTCTGCTTGTACCAGTCTGGATTCTTGACACGGCTTCTGTCCAGCTTCTTGAGATCAGAATTCCTCTCCTGATAATAGCCATACAGAGAATCACACAGCCAGTCAAATGCCTCCATATTGTTGTTGTAGAGCTCGCAGTAGAGCCACTTGAGCTCGTCATATCTCTCTTCAAATCTCTTAGTATATTCTGCAGTCTTTTTCACTGTCTTTGAACCTGCCATTTATCTTCTCCTTTTCTGACTATAGTCAATTAACTTATCATTCTCATTTTATTTACATAATCTGTATCATTACCGTACATAACTAGTTTTAATCTGTTGCCGTCTTTTTATCTATTACTGTCTCTCAGCGATGAGCTTCTCAACCTCGGATCTCTCCGGCATAACCTTGAGTGCTCCCTTGCGTGTTGTGATGATCGATGCAGCAGCATTTGCGAATACAAGCATCTCTGTAAGCTTATCAGTGTCAAGATCTTCAAGTCCATTATCAAGTACATAATTCAGCACGCATGCACAGAAAGTGTCCCCAGCACCCGTGGTCTCTATAGTGTTCTCCTGGATAAATGGCTTTGCCTCAGCGACTACATCCCCGTAATATGCACGGCTTCCATCTCTTCCCATGGAGAGAAGTATCAGAGGTATATTGTATGTGTCCTGAAGTATCTTTATACCCTCGTCAAAATCCTCTCTTCCTGTGAACCACTGTATCTCATTGTCCGATATCTTGAGCACATCACACTGTCTCATACCCCAGTCGATCTGATCATGGGCCTCGTCCAGCGTCTTCCACAGAGGCTCCCTGAGGTTCGGGTCAAATGTGACGATGCAGCCAGCCTCCTTTGCAGCAGCCACAGCCTTCTGTGTTGCAGCACGTGACACTTCATATGTCAGTGAGAGTGATCCGAAATGGAACAGCCTGGCATCCTTTATGATACTCTCATCCACCTCATCTGCGCTTAACATGATATCCGCTCCCGGATTCCTGTAAAATGAAAAGTCTCTGTCTCCGTCCTCGTAGGTATGCACAAACGCAAGTGTTGTATGTACATCCCTGTCAAACTTCAGATTGTCAGTATTGATCCCGGCATCAGCCACAACACCAGCAAGCATTTTTCCAAGGAAATCATCCCCTACTTTTCCAACAAATGCAGTCTTCCTGCCAAGCTTCTGCAGCATAGCGAGAACATTACATGGTGCTCCGCCTGGATTGGCCTCCATCATCATATTGCCCTGTCCGCTGAGTCCGTTCTGTGTAAAGTCTATGAGCAGTTCTCCAAGTGCCACAACATCAAATCTCTTCATGGTACATATCCCCCTTATAATCTAAAATAAATACGTGCCTGTTTATTTAACTGTTTATCAGCAACAGCAATATATGAAACATGTTTCACCATATGTGTGTATTCTACATTTTATCATCGCCAGCCGTCAAGATGATTTTTAAATATGTGTTGTTTTTATTATAGCAGACATACAATTTTAGCATATGGCGATATCTATAATATTCTTGTATTTATGTAACACGAGGCCTTGTAGATATTCATCTCAGTTCTACGCAATAGCATGCTCCAGTTCGTTGCTCATAAAAAACATCCCCTGATCATCTGTAATCATAATCCGGGGATGTTCTCCTAATTCAACATGTATTCGCTTTAAATATATGGCTGTTTTGACATATACCGCATTGTATTTACAGTTTTGTCACATTTGCCGCCTGTGGACCCTTTTCTCCGTCCACAACCTCATACTCTACTGTATCTCCCTCTTCAAGAACCTTGAAGCCCTCCATATTCAGTGCTGAGAAATGTACAAATACATCTGCTCCATCCTCATCACATATAAAGCCGTAGCCTTTCTTTGCATTAAACCATTTTACTTTTCCTGTCTTCATACTGCTTCCTCCTTAAAAACTACCCGGATTCTTACGATCAGGAAGATCGTCACCCGCCTGATGTACAAAAAAGGGGCACAGAACGATATCGTTCTGTGCCCCTTTGCACTTACATTGACATTATATGACCTGTTGTCTCATATTGCAAGTTTATTTTTTTCGTGAATTTATATCTTTCCGGATATCATCAGCAACAGCCGTCACTGACTTTTCTATATCAGCTATATCATCCTTGATCCCTTTTGATATCTCAGATGCTTCTTTCTTCAACTTAGCAGTCTTCTTCTCTGCATCATTCTTCAGCTCTGATGCCTTTTTCTCAGCGTCTTTCTTTATCTCCTCAGCCTTCTTCTGTGCCAATGCAGCCTTTTTCTTTGCAGTGTCCACACGTTTCTTTGCAGCAGCCTTGGCTGCCGCTTCCTTCTTCTCAAGCTCAGGTGTCATATCCGTGTAATCGTACTCAAACACAACTGTTGAGAGTGGCGGAACCGTGATGTCTATACTGTAAGGAGTTCTGGCATTCTTCTTGTCCACTGCCTTGACCGGCTTGCCGTTGAGTCTGCCCTTTCCGCCAAACTGTACATCATCTGAGTTGAGTATCTCCTTGTATGTCGTGTAGCACGGAACCGGTATACTGTAATTATCTCTCTCAACCGGAGTGAAGTTACATACGAAAAGCAGCTGCTTCTTCGGAGTTGAGCCTCGTCTTACAAATGAAAGTATGCTCATGTCTGGGTGATCGCAATCTGTCCACTCAAATCCCATTGGATCTGTGTCATTCGCATACATCGCATCATTGGTATTGTAAAGCTTATTGAGCGCTTTGACATACCTCTCCATGCCCTGATTGAGCGGATTGTCTAAGACGAACCAGTCAAGGCTTCTCGCCTCACTCCACTCTCTAGGCTGTGCAAATTCCTGCCCCATAAAGAGCAGCTTCTTGCCCGGATGTCCATACATGAATCCGTACGCAGTTCTGAGATTTGCGAATTTGTCCTCCTCGCTGCCAGGCATCTTTTCTATCATTGAACGCTTGAGATGAACTACCTCGTCATGGGATATGACGAGAACATAGTTCTCAGCATACGCATACGAAAGACTGAAAGTCAGCATGTTCTGGTTGTTCTGTCTGAAATATGGATCCATCTGCATATACTCAAGGAAGTCATTCATCCATCCCATATTCCACTTGAACAGGAAACCAAGTCCGTCCATGGATGCCGGAGCAGTTACACCTGCCCACGCTGTTGACTCCTCTGCTATTAGATATGCCCCCGGATTTCTCTCCTCCATGATGCTGTTTATATTCTGCATAAGTGCTATTGCCTCAAGGTTCTCGTTTCCACCATGTTCATTTGGCAGCCACTGTCCATCCTGCTTGCCATAGTCGAGATACAACATGGATGCCACAGCATCCACGCGGAGTCCGTCTATATGGAACTTCTCGACCCAGAACAGAGCATTTGCCGTGAGGAAGTTTGCCACCTCATTGCGGCCATAGTCAAATATATATGTGCCCCAGTCAGGATGCTCTCCTCTTCTTGGATCCGGATGCTCATAGAGAGGCATCCCATCAAAACGTCCAAGTCCGTGCGCATCCCTAGGAAAGTGTGCTGGCACCCAGTCTAGAATAACACTGATTCCCTTGCTGTGCATATAATCAACGAAATACATAAAATCTACTGCATCACCATATCTGCTGGTCGGTGCATAATAATTGGTAACCTGGTAGCCCCATGAGCCGTCAAATGGATACTCTGATATACCCATGAGCTCTACGTGCGTATATCCCATCTCATTGAGATAGTCTGCCACCATAGGAGCGAGCTCCCTGTATGTGTAGAAGCCTGCATCATCATCCTCAACCTTCTTGTGCCATGAGCCGAGATGCATCTCGTATATGGACATAGGCATGCGCATTCTGTCAGTACGGCTGATCTTGCTTCTATCCTTCATCCATGATGTATCCTTCCACTTATAGCTGCTTATGTCTGCAACCACTGAGGCATTTTCCGGTCTCATCTGACACTGGTTGCCATATGGATCAGCTTTGTACAGTATCTCACCATATCTGGTCATGATCTGATACTTGTACACAGCGCCCGGCTCCACGCCCGGCAGGAACAGTTCGTATATTCCCTCATTTGCCGTGATCTGCATAGGATTTACATTACCATCCCAGAGATTGAAATCACCGACTACACTGACACGTCTTGCATGAGGAGCCCACACTGCAAAGTAGGTTCCACGTACACCGTCTATAGTCATAGGGTGTGCGCCAAGCTTCTCATATATATTGTAATGTCTACCCTCCGCAAAAAGGTATGTGTCAAAATCCGTGATAAGCGATTCAAATGAATATGGATCTGCACTGTTTATAATGGTGCCATCCTCATATGTGGTGACAACATTGTACTTGTTGCCATCGTACTCCTTCTTATCAAAATAAATGGCGAACAGTCCTTCATTTGTCATCTGTTCCATGGTGTGTATCTTCTTACCTGTGCGCGATGTAACCTCTACCCTGATCGCCCCCGGCTTGTACACAACGATTATCTGACCTTCACCATAATCATGGATTCCCAGCAAATGCTTTGGCGCATTGATCTTGCTGGCAATGAGCTCATCATAGAGCACCCAGTTTATCCACTCCTCGATTCTTTTTCTCATAACTACCTCCCATTATGTAACCTTCTATCTGAATTTGTGTGGACGTGATTTCTTATAGCTTATAACCCTGACTATGATAGTAACCACAAGTCCAACAAATATCGTTCCAACATACACCCAAAGAACCTTCGTTCCCGTACCGGCAGGTATTATATCCGGCAGGACATCGTGTCCCGGAAAAAGCTCCGCATAGCTTTCTCCAAACACCATTCTTCTTATGCCATACATGATTCCGCTGCCAGATACCGCCATGGCTATGAAGCTGATTATTCCTATTATAACGCCTGCAGCGCCGCCCCATACAACACACTCATACAGTCTCCTTCTCCTTATGACTACAAAGCATGCCACCAGAAGCACAATGGATATGAACACACCATTGCTTGCCTTGGATTTGATGTCTGCAAGCTGTTCAAGCCTCATCACATTCTCAGTGGACAGATATACGTTGCCAAGCCTGTACTCCTGCTCGCTGTCCCCATCCAGAGCATCCAGCACGATACTGTATTCCACCCACGCATCAAATTCTGATAATTCCTCAGTCTGTCCGTTATTCATGACTGAACTTATCGTGCCGCTATTACTCGGCTTGTAGCTCTTCTCCGCAACCCTGCAAACGCTGAACGAACACATTATCGCCGTGGAGATGATCAGCAAGACCAGCGAAAGTGCCATTATCACCTGAAAAAATCTATATTTAAACATCTGTATATTTCTCTGCTTTTCCTGTATTATAATATGTATGGATCATTAAGACCCACTGCATATATGATACCATTTACCCCTTTTTATGTAAAGGAAAGTAACATGTTGTTTTACTTCATTTTTCTTAGGAAACAACATGAAAATAATCTACGAAAATGCGCATTTTTTTGTTTTTTAGTCTTGACAACGAATTGCGTTTCATCTATTATATGTGAGTATGTTTACATTGAATTGTCCGTGTCCGGTTTTAATGTAAAACCTTATTATATTTAATTAGATTTTATGGAGGTAAGAATTTTGGCTAATATCAAATCTGCAAAGAAGAGAATCAATGTTATCGAGAAGAAGACACTTAGAAACAAGATGATCAGGTCTAAGGTTAAGACAGTTATCAAGAAGGTTGAGGCTGCTATCGCTGCTGGTGATAAGGCTGCTGCTCAGCAGGCACTTGTTGTTGCTACATCAGAGATCAACAAGGCTGCTTCAAAGGGCATCTACCACAAGAACAACGCTGCTCGTAAGGTATCACGTCTTGCAGTTGCAGTTAACAAGATGGCTTAAGCATCTGGCTGATAACTACATAACTTTGACACAAGGATTTGGATATATTAAACGGCTGCATATATTTGAACCAATCATAGTTATATAAAAAATAACCACTGTTTTCACAGTGGTTATTTTTTTGCCTCAATATCTAATATCATCACCAGTCTCCTACTGCATCTCACACAGCTCCACGATCATGACCTCCATCGCCGCGTTATCCATAACCTGTCCGGTCTTGAGCTTGTAGTCCATGTCCTGACAGTTCTCCACTATGTCTTTAAGCTGTGCCATGCTGTAGCCCCTGCACTGAGCCTTGTAATTCTTCACCGCCCACACCGGGCATCCTGCGATCTTCGCCAGGCTGGCGTCTTGCGCGCCATCTGATAATGCCATCTTTACCAGAAGGAGCTTGTTGAACTGTCTCATGATACATGCGTTTATCATGATCGCCGATTCCTTATTCTCAAGAAGATCGTGATACATACTGCAAGCCTTCTCCTTCTGCTTTGCAATGATGAAGTCTATCATCTGATACACCTTGCTCTCCGCATCCTGACTGCACAGAAGATCCACATCATGCTCGCTGACCTGCTTCGTGTCTCCGGCGTAGCTTATCATCTTGTCAACCTCATTCTTGATACAGTTCATATCCATGTTAGCAGCTTCGATTATCTTGTATATCGCCGTGTCTGTGGTGGCAACACCATCGGCACGGAACAGTGACTTCACCCACGTGACCATCATCTTCTCATCAGGGGTCGCAAAATCCAGAGCCTCTCCATTCTTGTCCACAGCCTTGAACAGCTTATACCTGGTGTCCACATCCATCTCTACAAATATGGCAACTGATGTATCCTCTATCTCCACCAGCTTCTTTGCAAAATCCTCGTTGCTGCTCTTGAACAGACCACTGTTCTCCACAAGGACAACTCTTCTGTCCGCAAAAAATGGCATCTCGTTGCAGAATGCAAGAAGCTCAGATGTATCGATCCCATTTCCGGCAAATTTCATAAAATTCAGATTATCGTCCTTATCAGTCAGAGCCGACAGCAGCTTATCTCTGTACTGGTTCACGAGATACCTCTCCTCCCCATACAGAAGATATATCTTGGCAAACTCCCCCGTCTTTATATGTTGGTTTATGACCGCCATCGCGTTCTTTTTTTCCTTTTTCTTTGTTGCAGCCATTACGTTTCTCCTTCATCAAGCTTATGTCTCACAATATGATTTTCAAAATACAGTACCAGTTTCTACCATAATTATATCTTATGTGGCAAATCTGACCTGTTTTTTTATGTAATTTGATAATATCAGAGGTTATCTGACCTGTTTTTATAATCACATATTGATTATTTCTATAATGTCACTTTGGTTTTATAATCACCTACAGATTGTGAGTTTATGTACACTCACTCCAATAAACACAAATCTAATTATAACGGAGGTTCAACATGGAGACAACAGAAAGATATAAGTTAAATAAGGAACTTGCCCAGATGCTTAAGGGCGGAGTTATCATGGACGTTACAACACCTGAGCAGGCTAAGATCGCTGAGGCTGCCGGCGCTTGTGCAGTTATGGCACTTGAGAGAATCCCAGCAGATATCAGAGCTGCCGGTGGTGTATCACGTATGAGCGACCCACAGATGATCAAGGGAATCCAGAACGCTGTATCAATCCCTGTTATGGCTAAGTGCCGTATCGGACATTTTGCAGAGGCTCAGATCCTTCAGGCCATCGAGATCGACTACATCGACGAGAGCGAGGTTCTCTCACCAGCAGATGACGTATACCATATTGACAAGAGACAGTTCAAGGTTCCATTTGTATGTGGTGCCAAGGATCTCGGCGAGGCCCTCAGAAGAATCAACGAGGGTGCTTCAATGATCAGAACTAAGGGCGAGCCTGGTACAGGTGATATCGTTCAGGCCGTAAGACATATGAGAAAGATGAACAGCCAGATCGCTGAGATCGTCAGCATGAGAACAGATGAGCTGTATGAGGCAGCTAAGAAGCTTGAGGTTCCTTACGATCTCGTTCAGTACGTACATGAGAATCACCGTCTCCCAGTTGTAAACTTCGCAGCCGGCGGTGTTGCTACTCCTGCCGACGCAGCTCTCATGATGCAGCTCGGTGCTGAGGGTGTATTCGTAGGTTCAGGTATCTTCAAGTCAGGAGACCCTGCTAAGCGTGCTGCTGCCATCGTTCAGGCAACAACAAACTACAATGACGCTGATCTCGTCGCAAAGCTTTCAGAGGGACTTGGTGAAGCTATGGTTGGTATCAACGAGCAGGAGATCGCAATCCTCATGGCAGAAAGGGGTAAGTAATATGCAGGTTGGTGTATTGGCAGTACAGGGAGCTTTCGCAGAGCATGAGCATGTACTTTCCGAGCTCGGCGTATCATGCTTAGAACTTAGAAATGCCGGAGATCTGAACAAGCCTTATGACGCCCTGATCCTTCCTGGCGGTGAGAGCACAGTCCAAGGAAAGCTTCTCAGAGACAGCGACATGTTCGACACTATAAAGTCTCAGATCGAGGGTGGCATGCCGGTTCTTGCCACATGTGCAGGACTTATTCTTCTGGCACAGCACATCGAAGGTGATGACACTGTACACCTTGGCACTCTCCCTGTCACAGTAAAGAGAAATGCCTACGGAAGACAGCTTGGAAGCTTCCACACAGAGGCCGAGCTTAAAGGTATCGGTGAGGTTCCTATGACTTTCATCCGTGCACCTTATGTGGCTGAGGTTTCACCTGAGGTTGATGTCCTTGCAACAGTTGATGACAAGATCGTGGCGGTTAAGTACGGCAACCAGTTTGCCCTCTCCTTCCACCCTGAGCTTGACAGCGACTACAGGATCCACAAGGCATTTGTAGACAGTATCCAGTAATATATTGACTACAGTCTAAAACATATATCAATAAAGAAAAGCCTGTGACATATACAGCAGTTATCTGCCGGTATATGTCACAGGCTTTTTCTAATCTATTTTTCCGGTATGCTCCAGGCTATCAAAGTCCGTCATACTCTCATGCTCAGGAAGCTTTGTGAGCGGTTCTTCCTTCTCCTCTATCTTCTCAAGGATCTCCTTGTATTCATTATCCTTGATGTGGTTGCCGATGATCTCCGCCACATCCGTAACTGTGACAAATGCAGAAGAATCTATGGAATTGATGATGTTCTTCAGCTCACCGATCTCAAATCTCGTGATAACACAGTAGAGCACTGTCTTGTTGCCGCTTATCATTCCCTTGCCCTGCATGATGGTAACTGTTCTTCCAAGCTTCTTGTATATCTTGTCTGCCACCTCTCTGGCATCATCAGTTATGATCATGGCTGCCTTCGCCTGCTCAAGACCGGTCTCAACCATATCAAGCACCTTTGATGTTATAAAGTATGTAAGAAGACTGTACATCGCCCTGTCCAGACCAAAGAGCATTCCCGCAATAGAATATATGATCAGATTCATGCCCAGAACAACTCTTCCAACCGGCCAGTCTTTTTTCTTGTTCAGCATGATGGCCACGGTCTCCGTTCCATCCAAGCACCCGCCGAACTTGATGATGATACCAACTCCAAGTCCAAGTATCACACCGCCGAAGCACACCGCAAGTATGGTCTCTGAGGTTGCATTTTCAAGGGGTTTGAATATCTCCACAAATACTGAGAATACAGCCATGGAATAACCGGACTTCACCATGAACATCTTACCAAGCTGTCTTGAACCTATTATAAGAAACGGAACATTAAGAACGATCGTCAGAATACTCAGGGACACTTCTGTGAGATTATTGATCATGATACCTATACCGATGACTCCTCCGTCAAGTATGGTGTTCGGCACGAGAAATTCTTCGATAGCAAATGCAGCTATAACTGCGCCAAGTGTCAGCATTACAAATTCCAGCAGTAATTTTAGTTTTTTTGTCATACTCATCTTCCTTTCCACATCATAGTCGTTTCTTCCTTCCCCTGTTCTCCTTTCAGAATTCTTATTCTCATAACTCCCTGATCATCTGTATCCGGTTACCGAAATTCCACCATCCGTTATCTCTACACATATAGCTCCATAGTCTATGGTACTCATTACATCAGCTCCACAGGCATCCAAACGCTCCAGTGTCTCCCCGTGCGGATGACCATATCGGTTATTCTCCCCCGCCGATATGATCGCAAGATCCGGGTCGACTACTCTCAGGAACTCCCCACTCGTAGAATATCTGCTGCCGTGATGTCCGACCTTCAACACATCAGCACTCAGATCACCGCCCTCCGAGATAAGCTCCCGTTCTCCATCTTCTCCCAGGTCTCCCGTAAATAAAACACTGTACCCTCGATACTCCAGACGGATAACCGCAGAAAGATCATTTGCATCTTTTATATCAGTTTTTTCGGACGGATGCAAGAAATTTAACCACACCTTAGCTGCATCCTTGCCACAGGACATTTGAGAACCGCCGTCCATATATATGATATTTACGCCTCTTTTCTCTGCCAGCTCAAGCAGTTCACCCATATTTTCAATATCACCATACATCGGAACCACAAGATTATCTATTCTGATACCGGAGTTCGTATCGCTTAGAAGATATTGGATACCGGACACATGATCCTTATCTCCGTGTGTCACAAATGCATAATCTACATGAGCTGCACCATAAAACTTTAGAACAGGCACCATCACGTACTCACCAACCTTATTGCTACTCGACGAGCCCCCATCTATCAATATATTTACTCCCATGCCAGCCCTTATAAGTATGCCGTCTCCCTGACCAACATCCATAAATACAACTCTGAACTCCCGGTCAAATGAAGCTGCTTCGTAACACACGCAGCACAAGGTCATGATCACAGCAGCGCACAGACAGACCATCCGCCTCCTCATCCTGGCGCAGTCTGCGCTCTTTGCTCTTACAAGCAGGATCAACACTCCAACCATAGCCATATAAAATACTACGATCATCATAACCGACACATGGCCTGTATTTATACTGTAAAATGGAAGCTTCATCGCCCATTCGCAAAGCTGCCTGTATATTGCAAGTATCAGCTTCACAGGAAACGCTCCTATGCACACCGCCATCTCATTGCCCTGTAGTATCCCGGGAAAAATAAGCATAGCCGCAATCACGACGATACTCACGAATATTATCACAGAAACCAATGGCACTATGAGCAGATTCAGAAAGATCGAATACAGCGGAAACTGGTAATAATAGAATATAACAAGCGGTCCGGTGGCAAGTGTTATCGCCAGATTCATTACAAGTGTGCTGACTACCTTATTCTTAGTTGGAATAAGCTTTTTCATAAGTGCTCCAGGCACCGCCATCCCCAGCACTGCAGCAAAAGACAACTGAAATCCGGCATCAAGGATGATACCCGGATCAATCAGCGCCTGTATGACTGACGCGGTTCCCGCGGATGTAAGCATATCAGGGCTTCGCCCCTTTACCTGACCGATCACAGATATCACCATCATTATCATGGCTCTTACAGTTGAACTCGCCATCCCGGTCATAACTCCGTAAAGTACGATCACGGATATAGCCATTATACCTGATGCCATATATGACCCTGTAAGCCTTCGCAGCACGCCGAATAATGTCATTCCTATTATTGCTATGTGCACACCGGATATCGCCAGAATATGAGCTATTCCATTCATCTGAAACAGCTTCTTCGTATCCCTGTCAATGCCGCTCTTATCCCCCAGTAGCATTGCCTTTATCACCGAGCCATCCGTCTCTCCAAACACACTGTCTGTGATCTCCCCGGACTTTATACGCAGCCTGAACAGAATGTCTCCTATACGGCTGTAGTCCTCTCCACACTCCAGAATGGAGATATCCTTTCCTACTATATATATTCCCTTGTGCGAATAATATTCCCGCGCATCGAATTCGCCCGGATTATCAGCAGAGTCCGGCCTTGACAGACTGCAGCTTAAGGTCAGCTTCATTCCGGTCTTCAGGCTTTCCACGTCTTCCATGTACAGCAATACCTTTGATCTTCCCCGGTATTCCACAGTTTCTTCTGAGTCGCCTCCGCCAAATGTTATCCATTCCGCATACACATATACCCGCCATTCATCGCCGGACTGCCTGATCTCGTACACCTTTCCTTCTATACCGCCCGGCTGCTGCCCATCGAGCTCTTCTGCGAGTCTCTCCTGCTTTGACATAGCACAGCCATTCATATAACCGGTCAACGAGATCATTCCAAATATCATCATACTCAGAACGCATCTGACGATCCTGTTCTTTCTGTCTTTATCACAATGAGCTTTGCCACTATAAAAAAACATGGCTGTACCGGCTTTGTCCATGTAAACCGACAATACCGGTGCAGCCAATATGATCAGACCAATTATAAGCACTGAACTGTCAGCCGCCTCTTTATACGCCTCTCCAAGCGCAAAGCATACTGCTATCCAGAATAATGGTCTCTTTATATTCGTATCCTCCTGTTTTGTTCAAACTTCTGTTTATCTCTCAAGCTTTGAATAATCAGCAGTAAATTTCCTGCTGAGATCGATGTTGTTCAATCTGTTATTTGTATTATCCACATTTATCTGTACACTCTTGACATCTTCAAGCTCCATGAGGGAATCCACAACAGAATACACAAGTATCTCATCGTCCACACCTGCTGTTCCATCCGCAAAGCTCTCATTAAATGTTATCGTACACACATCGTCAGCATCATCCACAGTGACACTCTTAACCACAGTTTTCTCATTGAGCGGTACAACTGTTCCATCGTAACTCATTCTCAGTCCTGCAACCATCTGTTCCTCCAGTGATTCAGGCGCTGATCTGTCCAGATCTATGGTCTTCTGAACCAGCTTCTGTCCTGTGCTGTCCGGCATATATATGTTGTACTCTTCATGTGGATTCATGAAGTTGTCCATATCTGAAAATGAATCATTTGTGAGCTCCTCACGCACGATACTGTTCTCATTTGCAATGTCAGTGTATTCATACACAACCTTCTTCACCGATTCGATCTGTGTCAGAGTTCTCACAAATGCCGCCTTGCTTAGCACCATCTCATATGTGTCAGTGGCCTCCCAGTCAACGTTGAACATAAGATTGATCGTAGCCTGACCGTCATATGTATATCTCTGGTATGTAACGCCCTGGGGAACCGGAACCTGTTTATCCGTCATTTCCCCACTGTCCATCAATGCGTTCATCACAGTGTCGATAAGATTCTCCGTCGTGACGAGCTGGTCTCGGGTGAAAACCTCCGGGAACAGATCAGTCCACGTTGAGTTTGCGTAGTACAGAGTCAGATTTTCATCTGAATTGTCTGCTGAATTTTTCTTTCTACCATTCTTGCTGTCGCTTCCACACGCCACAAGAATCACCACTGCAGCCATGACCACGGCAGTGAGCATAATTCTTTTTTTCGTCGTCATATTAATCCCTTACTCGTGAGCCTGTAATGGAACCTTTACCGTAAATGTAGTTCCTTTTCCCGGTTCACTATACACATTTATAGTTCCTTTGTGCATGATAATTATATTCTTCGTGATGGCTAGTCCCAGACCGGTTCCACCAGTGTCTCGACTTCTCGCCTTGTCTACTCTGTAGAATCTCTCAAAAATATGATTTATGCAATCCTCCGGTATTCCTACACCGGAGTCTGCTACCTTGATATAGAAGTTCCTGTGGTCTGAATTGAGCGAAACCTTTATCCAACCGCCATCAACGTTATACTTTATTCCATTCTCTATCAGATTCGAGATCGCAAGAGTAAACTTCACCTTGTCTATCTCTGCCTTTATGTCTCCAAAGCTCTCAAATGAAAGCTGTATACTTCTCTTCTCCGCCAGAGGCTTAAGTCTCTTGAGTATGAGATCCATAAATTCATTCATATCCACAGGCTCTTTATTCAGGCTGTCAGGGCCTTTGTCAGTCTTAACGAGTGTAAGCAGATCACTTATGATCTCTGCCTCCCTGTCTATCTCCTGAACTATATCCTCCATGAATTCTCTGTACATCTCCGCCGGCACATCACTCTGGGTGAGCAGCGACTCTGACAGAACCTTCATGGATGTTATCGGTGTCTTTAACTCATGTGAGACATTTGACACGAATTCCTGACGGGACTCCTCAAGAAGCTGTGCCTTGTTGAATATATCGTTTATATCCTTTGTCAGCTCCTGTGTCTCCCTGAACATACCGTCCACGCTCATCGGTTCAAGGCTGCCGCCTTTCATTCCCTCTATCTCGTTTCTGACATGGTTCACATCCCTGACTGATAACTTAGCCGCAAAATAAGCAGCTATCAATCCAAGTATCAACGATATCGCAAACAGATAAGTTGCATTTCTCTTCATATATATTGACAGGTTCTCGAGAGCATCGGTCTCAAGAGATATCAGTGCCACCGCATCTGTATAGCCCTCACTGTTGATCACTGGAACTATGCGTCTGTACACATTTTCCTCTGTCTCTGATATATACTTCTGCTGCCCCTTCATTACGCTGAACACGTTCTCATCCACCAGATATCTTCCGGTGTCTTTTCCATAGGAGTCCACCACGACCTTGTAATCAGTATCCACTATAACTATACGGGCAGAGAGAGAATAAGCCATGGTCTTTATCTCGTCCACGGCTCTCCCTATATCATCCTCCGCCTTGTGTTCATTCACTATATGGGCAATGTATTCTGCACACTCCTGTGCGTGTCTGTCAAGATTTCTCTCACTCTTCGAATTCACAGTGCCCGCCAGTATCCACAGTGCTGCATAGGCGATCACTGCCACACTGACTGCCACTATAAGCGATATGATCGTTCTCTGCCCCACTCTGATACTGACTCTGGATCTCTCCTGGGCGGTATTCTTCTCTTCAATTTTTTCTGTTTCAACTGTTGCACGTTTCTTTTTTTTCATATCAGCCCTTGAAGAAATATCCTACTCCCCATTTTGTATGAATGTATACCGGCTCACCCGGATTAGCTTCTATCTTCTCACGAAGTCTTCTAACATGCACATCAACTGTTCTCGCATCTCCCGGGTAGGAATCTCCCCAGATCGTATTCAGGAGTTCATTTCTTGAATATACCTTGTTTGGATGCGCCATGAGCAGCTCAAGAAGGTCAAACTCTTTGGCTGTCAAATTAAGCTCCTTACCACCGACAAATACACGTCTGCTGTCAAGCTCAACCTTCATTCCGTTGATCTCCATTACATTTGACGGTTTTGCAGGTGCCTGCTTGCGGTTGCTTCTTCTAAGTATAGCCTTGATCCTGGCCTTCACCTCAAGAATATTAAATGGCTTTGTTATATAGTCATCTGCACCATACTCGAGTCCCATGATCTTATCCATGTCCTCACCCTTTGCAGTGAGCATGATAATAGGAACATTGGAAAACTCTCTGACCATCTGGCAAACCTCTATTCCTGTGTATACAGGTATCATTATATCCAGCAGAACTATATCGTAATCATTTGCCTTTATCTTCTCTATAGCTTCACCGCCATCGTAGGCTGTATCCACTTCCATATCGTCCTGTTCCAGGCTGAACTTCAGCCCCTTAACGATCAACTTCTCATCATCCACAACAAGAACTTTCTTCATCTTAACATCCTTTCTACCCCGAGACTCATTTACTCTGTCGATATATATGTCTCCAGTTTCTCATATATACTGTCTCCTATGCCGCTGACATTCTTAAGGTCATCTTTGCAGGCAAATGCTCCATTCTTCCGTCTGTACTCAACAATCTGCGAGGCCTTCGTCTCGCCTATTCCCGGTAACGTCATAAGTTCCGCAGCATCTGCACTGTTGATGTTGACCAGTCTCTGTTCCGACGCATCTGTCCCGGCTTTGCTCTCATCCGGAAGCTGTTCACCTCCGACAGGAAAGTACAGCTTCTGACCATCCTCAAGCACATCTGCAAGATTCACCGCAACGGTATCTGCGTCATCGGAGAATCCTCCCGCCGCCTCAAGGCCATCATTCGCCCTGGATCCGGCTTCGAGCTCATATACGCCCTCATTCTTCACTGCTCCGCATACAAAAACTGTTATGTATTCTGGAGTTTCTGAATGTATCGTTAGACTCTCGTCTGCTCCGGCTTCTTCCGCGCCTTGCTGCGAAACTTTCTCCGTAACATTCTCTTCTGAATTACCGGATATAGTTACCTGTTCTTCTCCACAGCCGGAACACAATAATGTCATTGTCAGCACGCATAAATATGCTAAATTTTTAATTATTTTCTTCATCGTGCGACACCTCCTGTGTCAGCACAGAATTACACAGGTTTATTGTATCTAAACACCTCTGAATTTACAACAATATATTTCTATTTTATTTCATTTTTGTTACTTTTTTCACAAAAGAGCCCTTTTATCCCTTATTCATTGATACTTTTTACAATACATAAAAATGTAACATTTTTATAAACTCCCCGATTCAGATCAGACATAAAAAAACAGCATACATGACCGGTAATCTTCCATCCTTACAGATGGCTGTCCACCATGGTCATATATACTGTTTTATAATTTACTATTTTATTATTTGAAGCTTTGTTATATTCTGCCATGCATCCTAGAATAAAGGCTCCTTGAGGATAGCAGTTCCGATACCCTTCTGGGTGAAGAATTCAAGAAGCAGGCAGTGCTGGAGACGGCCATCAAGTATATGCACTCTTGAAACTCCATTTTCCATGGCTGTGATACAGTTGTTAAGCTTTGGAAGCATACCACCGCCGACAACGCCCTTCTCTATGATGTCCTTTGCCTCGTGTATATCCATCTCTGAGATAAGTGTTGACTTGTCTGTTGGATCAATAAATACTCCCTCGATATCTGTGAGGAATACAAGCTTCTCAGCCTCAAGAGCTGTTGCTACTGCACAAGCAGCATCGTCCGCATTGATGTTGTAATCCTCGTAGTTCTCATCCACTCCTATAGGTGCGATAACCGGGATGAAATCATCCTCGATAAGTGATGTAAGGATGGATGTGTCAACATTTGTTATCTCTCCCACATAACCTATATCCTTGCCACCAGGGAACTTCTTCTTGACTGTGAACATTCCGCCGTCCTTGCCGCTGATTCCGACTGCCTTAAGTCCGATCTTCTGCATGAGACTTACAAGACTCTTGTTGACCTTGCCGAGAACCATCTCTGCGATCTCCATCGTCTCTGCATCTGTAACACGGAGACCGTTGATAAATTCTGCCTCCTTGCCGACCTTCTCTACCCATTTGCTGATCTCCTTGCCGCCACCGTGTACGATGACCGGCTTCATGCCGACAAGCTTCAGCATGGCAACGTCCTTGATAACGTTGTACTTGAGATTCTCGTCAAGCATAGCGCTTCCGCCGTACTTTACAACCACTGTCTTGCCCTGGAATTTCTTGATATATGGCATAGCCTCTATCAGTGTCTGTGCCTTCTCAATTACCTGATCTACTGTGTAATCACCTATAACCATTTTTCTGTCCTTCTTTCTTCTATATTTATATATCTTCGGTTTATCTACCTTAGGTTTATCTGTCTTTTGCCTTCAACTTTATCTTCCAGCCTGATCAATGTCAACGATTAACGCATCGTCTCAATTTAGTCTTATTTGATTTATTGACTACAATCTATTTTTAAATTTACGCAATATGTTTTATCTTATAACCTGCTTCCATTTTTATATGGCTTATCTCACTGGATTTTACTTTCTATAATCCGCATTTATCTTGATATAGTCATATGTGAGATCGCAGCCCCACGCTGTGGCCATCTCATCCCCCATATTCATATGCGCCTTGAGCTTTATCTGCTTCTCTGAGAGTATGTGGCTTGCTTCCTTCTCATCGTAATCAGTTGTCACTCCATGCTTTACGATCTCAAGATGTCCTGCCACACTGGCTATCTCTATATCCACCCTGTACGGATCAAACTTCACGCCGCTCTGTCCCATGGCGCACACTATTCTGCCCCAGTTGGCATCAGCTCCGTACATGGCACACTTTACAAGATTGGAGGCCACTATCGCCTTTGCCAGATGTCTTGCAGTATCCTTATCCGGCATGCCCGACACATCCACCTGAAACATCTTGGTAGCACCCTCGCCGTCCGAGGCTATCGCTCTGACAAATGCGCGGTTGATATATCTTATTGCCTCGACAAATGCAGGAAAGTCGTCATCGGTCTCCAGCAGTTCCTCGTTGCCCGCCATGCCATTTGCAAATATCATTACCGTGTCATTTGTAGACATGTCTCCATCCACAGACACCATATTGTATGTATCGACCACATCTGACTTCAGCACCTTGCCTAGCAGCTCTGAGCTGATATTCAGATCTGTCGTGATGAAGCTGAGTACGGTCCCAAGGTTTGGATTGATCATTCCGGATCCCTTGCACATGCCTCCTATGGTGACCTGCTGCCCCTTGATCTCTAAAGTTACGGCTATCTCCTTCTTATAGATATCAGTCGTCTTGATCGCCTCCGCGGCATCCACTCCGGCATCTATAGAATATGAAAGCTCCGGCACCAGCATATCTATACCGCTCTGTATGACATCCATCGGAAGTCTCATTCCTATGACTCCTGTAGAAGCCACCGCAACCGTACTTGGATCTATGCCAAGGCTCTTACCTACATGGGCCGCCATGGCCTCAGCATCGTGGATTCCCTGTTCGCCAGTACAGGTATTTGCCACACCGCTGTTTACAACCAGTGCCTGACACATTCCCACATTCTGGCAAAGCCGCCTGTCGTATATGACCGGTGCTGCCTGAACCATGTTCTGTGTAAATGCTCCCGCTACATGTGCAGGAACATCACTCACCAGAAGTGCCATGTCTTTTTTCAGTTTATTTCTTCTTATTCCAACATGTAGTCCCGCTGCACGAAATCCAGCAGGAGCTGTCACGCCTCCCGGAATTATCTTCATCCTACCACCTTATTTCCAAATTTATGGGAAAACAGGAGCCATGCGGAGACCCTCTGCCTCGTCAAATCCAAACATGATGTTCATGTTCTGAACCGCCTGACCTGCAGCACCCTTTACAAGATTGTCAAGTGCGCCCATGGCGATGACTCTGTTTGTTCTCTCATCTATCTTAAAGTTGACATCCACATAGTTGCTGCCCTCAACCCATCTTGTCTCAGGACATACATCCTTGTCGAGGACTCTGATAAATCTCTCATTTGCATAGTACTTATCGTATGCGGTTCTCACTGTATCGTAATCGACCTTCTCCTTGAGGTTGGCATATGCTGTCACAAGTATTCCTCTGTTCATAGGAACAAGGTGTGGAGTGAAGTTGATAACTATCGGACTGCCATTCGCATATCCAAGCTGCTCCTCTATCTCAGGGGTATGTCTGTGTGTCGTAACTCCATAAGCCTTTATGCTCTCATTGACCTCACAGTAAAGATTTGCGATCTTCGCGCCTCTTCCTGCACCTGATGTTCCGGACTTGGCGTCAACGATGATGGAGTTGGCATCAACCAGACCTTCCTTAACCAGTGGGTAGAGTGAAAGGATGGAACATGTTGTGTAGCATCCAGGGTTTGCAAGAAGTCTGCACTTCTTTATATCCTCCCTGTTTATCTCACAGAGACCATACACAGCCTCGTCAATAAACTGTGGGCTCTTGTGCTCTATCTTGTACCACTTCTCATAAGTAGCAACATCCTTTATTCTGAAATCTGCACTGAGGTCTATGATCTTGACCTTGGACAGTATCTCCTCATTTACCAGTGATCCGCACAGTCCCTGTGGTGTGGCGGTAAATATTACATCTACCTGTGATGCAAGCTCCTCCATGTTGTCATCCATACACTTTGCATCCACGATCTGGAACATGTTGCCGTATACCTGATAATACTTCTGATCTATAAAGCTTCTTGATCCATACCATACGATCTCCGCTTCCTTATGTCCAAGAAGAATTCTTACTATCTCCTGTCCTGCATATCCTGTTGATCCGATAATTCCTACCTTAATCATAACTGCCTCCATAATTTATATGTACTTTTTCTATATCTGTATAAAGACATACTCTGTTTGATTGTATACCTGACAATGTATATCGTCAACATACACTATTTAATATGTAGAAATACACTCATTACCCTGAGCTTTTGTATCTCTGTTCCTCGTTTCCTCTGCGGAAACTTTTATAATTATACATTTACAACGTATAATATGCAATGGTTTTTTTGAATATTTGCATATTTGTCCAAAATATACGATTTATCAGCATTTTTGCCACCATTTTGCTCTGTATTTATGCATATTTTTCATGAATAATATACGGTGAACGAATGAATATTTTGAAAAATCACTTGCATAATATACATTTGCGTTGTATAGTTCATGTAGGCGAAAAATGGAATATATTATAAAGTAATTTTTCAAAACACTATATTTATAGGAGGATTTATTAAAATGGCTAAAGAAAAAGTTGTACTGGCTTATTCAGGCGGTCTTGATACCACTGCCATCATCCCATGGTTAAAGGAGACATACGGATACGATGTTATCTGTGCATGTATAGATGTAGGTCAGGAGAGCGAGCTTGAGGGACTTGACGAGAGAGCAAAGTATTCAGGAGCTGAGAAGCTTTACATCATCGATGTTGTAGATGAGCTCTGTGATGAGTACATCATGCCAACAGTTCAGGCTGACGCTGTATATGAGAACAAGTATCTTCTCGGTACTTCATTTGCAAGACCTATCATTGCAAAGAAGCTTGTTGAGGTTGCACGTAAGGAAGGCGCTGTTGCCATCTGCCACGGAGCTACAGGTAAGGGTAACGACCAGCTTCGTTTTGAGCTTTCTATCAAAGCTCTTGCACCGGACATCAAGGTTATCGCTACATGGAGACAGCCTGAGTGGACTATGCAGTCACGTGAGGATGAGATCGCATTCTGTAAGGCACACGGCATCGATCTTCCATTTGATGCAAAGCATTCTTACAGCCGTGACCGTAACATCTGGCACATCAGCCATGAGGGCCTTGAGCTTGAGAATCCTGCAAATGAGCCAAACTACGATGACCTTCTGGTTCTCTCAGTTACACCTGAGAAGGCACCTGATGAGCCTGAGTACATTGACCTTGACTTCGAGAAGGGCTACCCTGTAGCACTCAACGGCAAGAAGATGAAGACTTCTGATATCATCCGTGAGCTGAACAAGCTCGGCGGAAAGCACGGTATCGGTATCATCGATATCGTTGAGAACCGTGTTGTCGGCATGAAGTCACGTGGTGTATACGAGACACCTGGTGGAACTATCCTCACAGAGGCTCATAAGCAGCTTGAGGAGCTCACACTTGACCGTGATACTATGGAGTACAAGAAGCTTGTTGGAACAAAGTTCGCAGCACTTGTATATGAAGGAAAGTGGTTCTGCACTCTCCGCGAGAGCCTTTCAGCATTTGTTGCCAAGACTGAGGAGCGTGTAACTGGTCATGTAAAGATGAAGCTCTACAAGGGTAACATCATCAAGGCTGGTACTACATCAGATTATACTCTGTACTCAGAGAGCCTTGCTTCATTCACAACTGGCGACCTCTACGATCACAAGGATGCTTCAGGTTTCATCAACCTGTTCGGTCTTTCAATGAAGGTTCGTGCTATGATGGATCAGAAGCGTGAGGAGAAGGACAACGCTAACAATAAGTAATTTATTATAGTGTAGACATGAAACATCCCCCATCATACTCGTTATGAATATGATGGAGGATGTTTTTTTCTTGACAAAACAAAAAGACTGAAATAGAATATATCAAAAGAAATGGGTTTTCACCGTACAGTTTTACGACTCAAGCGGGCTGCTCGTTTCTTTTTTTATTGTGGTAATATCATGCAGGTACTTATTACCATCCTCTGAATGTTTTATAAGAAGAATAGCTGTGAATATATTATATCTATCTAAATTGCCCGTTTTATCATCATACACAGGCAGTCCAAACCTTATATCATATCTATACCAACCATATTTAGCATCTTTATTATGCTTTTGCTCTTTATTCTCTTCCCAACGTGGATTTTTGGCTATTTTTATTAGCTCTGGAATTCCCTGTGATGCTGATGCCTTTGCCTTTTTTCTTGCACCTTTTAATGCAATTCTGCTTTTCGAACCTGCATATTCAGACGGAAATTCTTTTCCAATATAAACAACATCATTTGTTTCTGTAATTTCATAACAATCCGATATATAGCCTTTTAAGTATTTTTCTATCTGCTGCCAATCATCTTTTGATAAGCCTTTAAATTTTTTGTCATTAATAATTACTATTTGATTATTATTTTCGTCCGTTATTATACTAACATTCCTGTTTTTTATCATTCAGTAACTCCTTTATTATTTTATATTTGCCAAAAATCATTATGGAAATTAAACTATAGAAATTTCAGATCACTTATTTCTACTAAAAAAGAACTAAAATCTTATTTGAGAACAATGAGTAAAACTCCATCATTGTCAAGAACTCTCTCACTATGTATCTGCATTATATCAATGCTAGCGAAGATGTAAACCCACTTATAACGAATTTACACTTTCTTAATGAATTTATACACATCGTATATCTCGACGATATTTGAATGTATATCTATAAAAAAAGATCCGGAGCCGAAGCTCCAGATCTCCCTAAATACATATCATTTACAATATCGCTGCACCAACGTACATTATTTTAAATTACAGTCTATATATTCCATATATGACTTTTTTCCAACTTCTGATTCATTTTCCACATACCACTCTGCGCATTCTTTCAATCCATCTTCCAATGATATTGTTTCCGAGTATATTTTGTTCTGCTGCTGCACATCGAGATAATATTCATAGTTATAAAAACTGAAATAATTTCTCTGTTCTATATCCTCACTGACATTTACAAACGCAGGGATCTTATCAAAGCAGGCGTAACACATCGTCACCCAGTCTTTTATAGTGACCGGCTCCACATTTCCCACATTCATGATATGAGTCTCCGGCTTTTCCTCTATTACTCTCTCCATCAGGATACAGAGATCCTTCACATGGAAGAACTGCAGCTTCATTCCACCATCTCCGGGCAGATAAAATGGTCTGTCCGCCCTGGCGCAGTCAAATACAAAAGCCTCCCTGTATACATTGTTCATAGGTCCATAAATATATGGTGGTCTGAGTATGTAAGCATCACTCACTCTGTCAAGTAATGCATCCTCCGCAGCAATCTTATCCGTACCATATGACCCCCAGTATCTGTTGAGTGCCCGTTCTGAATCTTCACGGAATGGCTGATCTCCATACTCTGGATACACTGCACTTGAGCTTATCATGATATACTGACCAAATGAACCAAGGCTGTCACATAAGTCTGTGATATCTTCCGCATTATATGCGGTTATGTCCGCCACAACATCAAAATAGATGTCTTTGAGTTTGTCTCCCAGGTCATGCCTGTCCGTTTCTATAAGTTTCACACCTGGAACCTGCGGTCTTGAATTTCTGTTGACCACATACACCTCATAGCCTTTGTCCACAAAATACTGCGCCGCATACCGGCTTACAAATACTGTACCACCCGTTATTAGTATTTTCTTCATGGAGAGCCTCCTTTAAATTGGGATTTTTTATCTACTCACCAAGTTCCAGTACCACACTCTCATTTCCAGCTAATTTCACTGAACTAAGGTCTGACACACCTGTCTCACCAGAACTTGAATAAAGTACATTTGTAACTGTTATGTCTCCGCACTCAGCAAGTGATACCGTCTGATCGCCCTCTGCAAAGTTGTGCACTACCAGCAGCTTCTGTCCATCCGCCTCACGGAAGTACGCTATCACACTGTCGCTTGTGAGCGCTGCCGCTCTATAGTTTCCTTTCATAAGGGCAGGATTGTCTTTTCTAAGCGCTATCAGTGTCTTGTAATATGAATACATTGAATCCGGATCTTTCATCTGTTGGTCAAGTCCCTTTGTCTCTGCATTCTGATCGTCCTTTTCCCATGACGTGTTGTATGTACTGTCATCTCCCCACAGGAATGGTGTCCTTATCATCTCATCCGGCTTGCTGCCGTACATTCCGAGTTCCTCGCCATAGTAAATATATGGATTGCCTGGAAGTGTCATATATACCGCTGCTATCTGTCTCGCCTTATCCAGGCTGTTCACCGACGATGCTATCCTGTCCTGATCGTGATTTGCTCCAAATACTCCATTCAGATAGTTGACATCCACGCCGTCATATTTATTCTGTATATTCTCTATCGCCACGGAAAGAGAATCGCCAAATCCTGGCACCGCCATGCCTTTCTGTACGCAGTTCAGTATCTTCTGCTGAATCGCAAAATCAAACTTCGTGTCAAATGGCTGGACATAATTTTCCAGCACCTTGTCATCCTGCCATACCTCACCCACCAGATATACATCAGGATTTATGCTCTCGCAGTAACCGGCAAATTCGTTCCACCAGGTGATATTTGCCGCTTCAGAATCTTCCTGCTGCTTGAACTCGTGCGCCCCATAGATATGAACTGCGGCGTCCATACGAAAACCGTCAAGGCCAAGCTCCAGCCAGTGACCGGCGGCATCCTTCGCAGCCTGTCTAACATCCGGATTGTTATAGTTCAGATCCGGCATATCCGCGCCGAACACACCATAATAATAGAAGTCTCCTTCCTGGTGCCACACCATATCTCCCCAGCTTGATTTGTCGAGAAGATGATTGCAGTCTTTCTTGTCGGTCTTGTACACCCACCTGTAATAATCTCTGTACTCGCTGTTCTCATCGGACTTTGCCGCCTGAAACCACGGATGATTGATACTGGTGTGATTGATGACCAAATCCATGATGACTTTCATGTCTCTGCTGTGTGCTTCGTCAAGCAATCTCTTAAGATCATCCTCTGTTCCGTAATCGGGATTCACCGCCATGTAATCCGTCACGGAATATCCGTGGTAGGTATCGGATGCAGTGATCGGCATGAGCCATATCCCATCGATCCCGAGCTCCTTCAGATAGTCAAGTTTCTCCGTGACGCCATTCAGATCGCCTATACCATCACCGTCTGAATCGGCAAATGATCTGACAAATATCTCGTAATACACACCGCGATTACCCTCTTCGTCGGTCTTCTTACGAGGCTCTGCCGTAAACTCCGCCACGTCATACGAATCACTTGAGTATGTTCCCTCTACATAAGGCTCATCCTTGTCTTCCGTAGCTTTTTTTGACTCCTGTCTATTTTCTTCTTCGGCTCCGACATCTGTCTGATCGTTTGTCTGACCATCCGCCAAAGTCTCTGCTTCTGACGACGCAGCACCGTCCGCTCCGTCATCTGTTTTGCCGCACCCTGTACCGAGTCCAAGTGTAAGGGCCAGCATAACCACTGCAAGTCTCTTCTGCAGTCTGAGTAAGTTGTTCTGTTTCAGCACTTTCTTTTTAAGCACTTTCTCGTTCCTCCTATACTCCCTCCAAAGAACATTATAACAGACCATGCCTCATAACTTCCAGTGTATTTTCTAAGCCATAGCCCTGCCGGCGGTCTTGTACCTGTCAACGATCACTCCAACAAGTATGAACAGTACGGCGAATAGCATCTGCACCCCCATGCTTACAAATATGCCTGACACAGAACTGCCGGATGCGAAATTGTCGATGGCATCCGTTGCATTTGCGTACCAATATGCTGGAAGGAAATGTGCTATCGCCATCACAGTGTCACTTAAGAACTCTCTCGGCACAAATATCCCGCAGAGGAATGCCATTCCAAGTGATATGACATTTGCACACATGGAAAGAATCTGTTCACTCTGGGTAAGCTTGCTAACCAGAAATGCCAGCGAGAGTGCTACACAGGCATACACCAGCATATTGAGTATGAACATTCCGCTCCTTGCTGAGACTATATCATATTTTATAAGTATTCTGGAAAGTACTATAAATACTACAGACAATACGCATCCAGTAAACATCATCCCCAGGACAAGTTCCCTGTTCAGCCTGAAAAATTTGTATGATGAGCACTCTATTCTCGCTCTAAGCTTTTTCCTGTTATATACCTGCAAAACAGGCGCTACCCCAATTATCATAACGCATATCATGACCCACCCCAGATAGTTGTAAAAATTATATAACATGGAATGTCCTGAGGTCTTTCCTTCGGCCATATCGACTTCAGCCTTCTGCTCAAGTGCCATCCTCGCTCTCTTATCGGCATCGTTCACATCATCTCCGGCCCTCTTGTACAGAGACACCATATTCATGTAGCTGTCAAGCCTTGCCTCAAACAGCATGGACGCCTGACTTCTGGGGATAGTCGTTATCTCAAGCATACCATCCGCAGTATCATTTGCCCATGCATCGCCAAAGCCATCTGGTATCCTGATCACACAATCCACCGCCCTGTTGTAGAGAGCATCCTGAATACCTCGTTCGTCCATATCAACGCCATCTACAAGCTGCTGCGTATCACTCAGGTAAGCCATCAATTTTCTGCTCATCTCACTGCCATCCTCATCGCTCACCGCATATTTGATCGTTTTATCCTTATAATAGTTCTGTGGATCTGTGTTTCCCACATTGATGAACACAATCATGACTCCACACAGGATTCCCACATACATGATCATCTGCCCAATATATTTTCTCAAAACCTTGAAAAAAGATTTAAACACTTGCATATCTGTTCCTCCTTACCATGAGAATCCCAACTGCTATGAGCACCACAGCCTCAATAGTCATTATGACGATATTCTCAGTGAAAACCTGGTGGTCACTGTAAACATTCAGCGCATAGAATGAATCCGATATCAGAGCCGCGGGATTGAGTTTATTTATAATCGGCACGTGCTGCTGTATCTCATACTTTACTCCGTTTATACACAGATCAGAAAGGATGGACATCACCATGGATATTCCGATCACAATACCTATCTTGGTCCCCTCAGCAAGCTTTGATATAGCCCCAACTATGACTCCTATTGCCAGACCGATAAAGCAGCCCACAAACAGAGTAAGCAGGATCTCCCATACTCTGTCGCCAAAATCCACTCCTATGCAGGACATGTATATAAAGCTTATGACCTCGACCACAAAATGTATAATCAGCAGTGCAGCAAACTCTGCCAAAACAAAGGTCATTTTTCTCTGTGGGGACACATTTTTTCTCTTTCCCGTAGCGCTCACATTTGCCTGAAGATTGCCCATCATCTCTATAGATGAAAGTGATGCAAACAGACAGCTCATGGCAAATATGGCATAGAAATAATTGTTATACACATTCTGGCTGCCCTCAGTGCTGGCCTTCTCTGTATAATATGATCTCTGTTCTGATAGTTTTTCCACAATGTCCGACATATCATCCACGCCGGAAGTTCCAGACATATACTGTTGGAGTCCGATGCCATCCTTATATATATCCTTAAGTGCATGCTCGTACTGCTTGTACTCAGAAAGCACTGTCTCAAGTATGCTCGCATTGACAGAACTCTCCGCAACCGTGAGCTTCACATCATCCGTATATATGATGCCCTCGACCTCTTCATCAGCCAGTAACTTTTCCGCATCGCTTTCGCTCATCCTCGTAACCGACAGAAGGGCGTCATCGCCATCCGACAGCGCATCCAGCATATAATTAAGTCCATTTGCCGATTCATCCTCAGTGACCACCGCCACCTTGATATTACTAAACATCTCATCCTGTTCATATATGTTGCCAAATGCCATGTACATAAATGTGGCAAGCAGTATCGGAAATACCAGTGTCCAGAAAAGAGACACCTTGGCACGCATCAATATCTTTATCGTATATAGAAAATCCCGTATAAACATATTTCTCTCCTTTTAATCCCGGTTCATCTGAAATATACAAATATCAATTCTTTCAACAACTCCATAATCCAACTTACATTCAAATCAGTCTCTGAGCTCCTTGCCTGTGATCTCAAGGAATACATCATTAAGCGTTGGGAGCTCCGTGACAACCCTGCCAAATGATATATCGTGCTCCTTGAAAAATTCCATGAGTCTCACCAGATTGTGTCTTCCGCCGGAATATCTAAGTGTAAGCATGCTTCCGTTATATTCGTTCTCATACACATGTGGCTGACTGCGAAGCTCCGACATCTGTTCGCCTGTAAGTCCAAACACTTCAACCTTTATGGTTTCTGTATTCTTGATCATCTTCTTAAGCTCATCCTTCGTTCCGACTGCAACAGATTTACCTTTGTCCATGATGACTATCCTGTCACAGAGCTGCTCGACCTCCTCCATATAATGGGATGTGTATACGATGGTGGCACCTTCCTCATTCAGACGCTTGATCCCCTCAAGTATTCTGTTACGGCTCTGCGGATCGACCGCCACTGTCGGTTCATCGAAGAATATAAGTTTTGGCTTATGCGCTATTCCGCAGGCAATATTCAGTCTTCGCAGCAGTCCACCCGAGAGCTTCTTTGGAAGGAATTTCCTGTAATCCGCAATATCCACGAAATCCATTGTCTCCTCAACACATTTGCGTCTCTTCTCTTTGTCCTTTATATAAAGGCCGCAGAAGTAATCAATATTCTCATATACAGTCAGTTCATCGAACACCGCCACATCCTGCATTACAACTCCTATCTCTCTCTTGATATCGTAGCTGTCGGGCTTCATCTCTTTGCCAAATACCTTTATATCGCCCTTGTCAAATGTGAGCAGGGACAGTATACAATTTATAGTTGTCGTTTTGCCGGAGCCGTTTGGTCCAAGGAGTCCAAGTATCTCCCCCGCCTTCACCGTCAAACTGAAATGATCCAGCGCCAGTAGATCTTTATATCGCTTTACCAGATTGGTAACCTCTATTGCATTTTCTGAATTACTCATATATATCCTCCTGTTTTGATATCCTGTTTTTTGACCCTCATTATCTTATGAGTGTCGTTCATAACATGATAGTCTGCACGCATCAGCATGCTACATTCTTTATTACATGCTCTCATTATATACACCCTTGATCTGTTTTCACAGTGAACAACGTCATCTTCACAATGTGACATTTGTCATATTTCTTTTTCCCTCATATTTATTTATAATAATTATTACACTAGGCTGCGCACACTGCCTGGCACGGCTATTCAGACAGCACGATATATACTACAGCATTTTCTACATTATGGAGAATAATTATGAAACACCTCATCAACAAAGGACTCCTGCTGGTCTCAGCATTTGTCATGATATATGCGCATAATACTGCCACGGACACCTGGATTATCATCGCACTACTCCTGTCGCTCATTGCCGGTGCGGTCTATCCGGCACTTTCCGGGATCTCCTCAGTGAACAGAGCCACCACGAAGGGCGCCGAGAACCACAGCAGAATATATCCATACATATGCGAGGCACTGGTATGCGCGTATCTTGTATCCGCATTCTGGCTGCACCCAGTCTATATGTTCGTGTCCATAGTCAGCTACGACATGTACAGATACAGACAACGGCTGTCACCAGTCATACTTGTCCTGTTATCCATATACATGTGCGTCAACTATCCTCTGATGTCAGTTCTCCCACAGATATGCCTCATCGCATTCTCATTTGCTATGAGCGTGTACTGCTGCCGGATAAATCTGCTGAGGGCGGAGCTTCTTGCCATGAGGGACAATACTGCAGAACACGACATGCTGGTTGCACAGAACACACGCCAGTTGCTGGAAAATCAGGACAACATGGTGCTCACCGCCACCCTGTCAGAGCGAAACAGGATTGCCCGGGAGATTCATGACAATGTCGGTCATATGCTCACCAGATCCATACTTCAGACCGGTGCCATCAAAGTTATCAACAAAGACGAGCGTCTTGAGAAGCCCCTGGCACAGCTGCAATCTACGCTGGATACCGCAATGGACAGCATGAGAAAAAGTGTCCACGATCTACACGATGAATCCATAGACCTGCGCACTGCCCTAGATGATGTGATCAACAACGTCAGCGACATGGACATCTACATGGATTACGACATGTCAGATAAGCTTCCAAGAGAGATCAAATACTCATTCATCAACATAGTAAAGGAAGCCATTAACAATACGCTGAAGCACAGCAACGGCGACCATATGGATATCCGCGTGCGGGAACACCCGGCATTTTATCAACTGTATATAACAGACAATGGACAGAACATCCGCTCCGATCCATCCCCGGCACAAGGAAGCGCTTCTGGCGGTATGGGCTTAAATGGTATCCAGGAAAGAGTAAACAAACTTGGAGGCACAATGAAGATATCAACCGACGACGGATTTTCCATATTGATCAATATCATGAAAAGAGATTTTACAGACTGAATTCCAAACAGATATGCAAAATATCCTGATTATAAATAGGAGGAAACCGACAAATGAATGTAGTTATAATAGATGACGACCAACTGGTGGCACTGTCACTTCAGACCATACTCGAAGCCTGCGACGACATACAGGTATCCGCCACGGGAGGCAGTGGAGCTGATGCGATCAGACTGTACGAAGAATATCAACCGGATGTTCTACTCATGGACATCCGCATGGAGAACATAAATGGCCTTGAGGCTTCTGAGACTATCATGGCCTCTCACCCGGATGCCCGCATTCTTCTCCTGACAACATTTTCAGATGACGAATATATAATCAAAGCACTGAGTATCGGGGCAAAGGGATATATACTGAAGCAGAATTTTGAGAGCATCGCACCAGCAGTAAAAGCAGTATACAATGGACAGACTGTATTCGGGGATGAGATAGTTGGAAAACTCCCTGATCTTATTGGACATATGGACACTACCTCATCAGATGTCCAGCCATCGCCATTTGCCGGAATGGAATACGAACTCAGTTCCAAGGAAATGAATATTATCAGACTTGTTGCAGATGGTCTGAATAACAAAGAAATCGCATCAAGCCTGTATCTGAGCGAGGGTACAGTGAGAAACTATATCAGTTCCATCCTTGACAAGCTGCAGCTGAGAGACCGCACACAGCTGGCGTGCTTCTACTACAAAAAGCTAACCAATTGAGCAACAGTCAATACAACAATAAAAAAGCAAGCCGCACGCCATCCTTGAATGACATGCGGCTTGCTTTTTCTGTCTTACTGGGTCGTACCTGGGTGAGGGGTACTCATATACACTACTACTGAAGTGAGGCATCCACACTTACATATTCTGTTGAAATATATCCGATCGAGCCATCGTATAACTGAACTCCTATCCAGCTCTCATCCTGTGATACAACGTCGAACATCTCTCCACTGTTCACTGTAGCTATGATATCTGATTCTGATGACTGCTCTGTATGGACATACACACCATCATATATCACTGATGCTGTTACGCCCGGAAGCACCTCTGAAGGGGTCTCTTCTGTTGTCGCTTCCTCTGTTGTCACTGCCTCGGTAGACGCTGAAGTCACAGACTGTATACTACCTGATGCATTGCTGGCAACTCTGGCCGTATCGTTGGCCGATACTGAACTTCCTGCAGGCACCACTGCGTCGATGGCAAGCTGCACACTGCTGTCTGCCATCATCACTGCCTGACTCTTGTTGATAGTCACACTATCATTCGCATATAATTCATCCGCAAGCGGGTCAGCCTTCTCTCCAAAACTTATGACAGCAAATACACAAAGAGCCATTACAACCACAAGTGCTGTCATCAAAATGTTATGTCTTAAATATTTATAACTGAGAACATTCCTTCTCATGTGATCTACAAATCTTCCAAACTTACTGCGTGATCTAGTCATTAATTTTTCCTCTTTTACCCTTAATCCAAGCTATTTTCTATGTAGTATTTCGTAATCTAATTTTTACAAAGTTACCGCATTTGTTACATTTCTGTTAAATATAATACACTACACATGTGCATGTGTCAACTGATTCTGACAAAAAAATACCAATTTCTAGTGGTTTTACACAACTGTTTGTAACGACATGTTGTGTTTTGTAACATTTAACTTTTCTGCTGAAAAAAGCGCATTTTCGTGGTATCATATGACATCATACAGTCAACAAAAGGAGTACATTATGAGACTTGATAAATTTCTAGTTGAAATGGGGATCGGCAGCCGCAGTCAGGTAAAGCAGTATGTGAAAAAAGGCACTGTCACCGTCAATGGTGCCCCGGTTAAATCCTCAGATGTAAAGATAGATGAGAACAACGATACTATAAAATATAATGGCAGGATTCTGAATTATTCTAGATACAGATATTTTCTCCTGAACAAACCTGCGGGGTGTGTAAGCGCCACCAAAGATAACGTGCATCAGACCGTTATCGATCTGCTAAAAGGAGAAAATACAAAAGACCTGTCACCCGTGGGACGGCTGGATATAGACACAGAAGGACTTCTACTTCTGACAAATGACGGAGCACTGACCCACCATCTTCTGTCTCCTGCACACCACATTCCCAAGACATATTACGCAGAGATTGACGGATATGTAACAGATGATACCATAAACCTTTTCGCCACAGGTGTGGATATCGGAGATGAAAAACCTACACTGCCCGCAGATCTGCGCATATTATCTTCCGACAGCACCGCTGCCAGATCGGAGATCGAACTCATAATAACAGAGGGACGTTTTCACCAGGTCAAGCGAATGTTTGAGGCCGTCGGCATGAAAGTTACTTTTCTGCGAAGAATTGCAATGGGTGAGCTGAAGATAGACGAATCGCTTCCAACAGGTGCCTACAGAAGTCTCTCGGAAGAAGAGGTCAGTCTTCTCCGGTTCGATATGCCACAATAAAAATAGAGAACAGGAAATCCTGTTCTCTATTTTTATTTATGTTACTGACTTCTATTCTGTAATATATTTATCAAGGCCATCTGCTATTCCCTTGGCGATCTTGTTCTGATAATCGTCTGTTACAAGAAGTGCTTCCTCAGATGCTGTAGTCATATAGCCAACTTCCACTATGGTTACCGGAACTGTACTCCAGTTTATTCCGCTCATGGTATCCGTCTCCCATATTCCATCGCTCTTAGCTCCTGTGGAAGCCAGAAGTCCTGATAAAACATCCGTGGCAAGACTCTTGCACTGATCATAGATAGCTGAATTATATGGATTAGATGATGTCTGACATACTGTCATCACACCTGTCGCATTACCGTCTGTCGATCCATTTGTATGGATCTTTATAACTGCATCTGCCTTAAGGTTGTTCGCATATTCTGCTCTCGTCGCATTACTTATATCAACATCATTCGATGTTCTGATCATCTTAACTGTATAGCCTCTGGATGTGAGCTCTGCCTCAAGCTTCTGTGCGATCTGAAGATTCAGCTCATATTCCTTTATTCCTGTTGATACACCTGTGTTGCCAACGGTTGCCTTTACTTTTGTCTCTGTAGCAGCAGGGCCTATCGGCTCGGTCTCTTCATTTGCATTCTGCTGATGTCCGGCATCTATAACTATCATCTTGCCCTCACCAACATTGGATGTAGTTCCCTGTTCTGTGGATGCATCCGATGAATTCTCTGTTGTCGCCTCAGTCGATGCATCAGACTTATCTCCTCCGCCTACGACCTCAAGGAGCTCTGAGAATATATAGTATTCCCCACCATCTATAGATACCTTGCTCCACTCATCGTTATAACCGATTCTGTCCAGCTCAACATCATTTGCAACTTCCTGATATATCTCTCCATCAGTTGATGGGCTCGTTCTGACATTCACATAGTCAAGAGTCTTTACTTTGTCATTACATATTGTAAAGCCATCCTTGTCCTTCTCCGGCTGTGCCTCAGTGGTTGCTTCCGTAGTCGCCACCGTCACTGCCTCTGTGGTCGCCTCTGTCTCCGTCGGATTGGCTGTGGTAGCATCGTCACCTTTGCTTCCGCATCCGGCAAATGCCAGCATGGAAGCAAGTCCAAAGCAGAGCACTGCATATTTTAAATGTTTCTTCTTCATGAGTATCCTCCGTAAGTGATTATTGAAGTTAAAAATACATCATCTTATTGTAACACAATCGTAATAACTGCACAAGTAAATTGCTCAAATACCTGATTTCACCATACTACATTTCAAATACTGCACCGCAAATCTTCTCAAGTTGTGCATAATCCTCCGCACTTCCAAGCTCCACCGCTGAATGCATAGCCAGTATCGGTATTCCCATGTCTACAGCTCTGACTGGCAGATAAGATGAAGCTATAGGACCTAAAGTCTGTCCTCCTGCCATACCCGACCTGTTCACCTGACGCTGTATCTTTATATCCTGATTTCTTGAAAGAGCCATGATGACCGCAGATGCCTCACTGTCTGACACGTATCTCTGACTTGCACTTGATTTGAGTGCCACTCCGCGCCCCATGACAATCTGATTTGTCGGATCACTCTTCTCTGAATAATTCGGATGGGTTGCGTGCGCCACATCAAGTGACAGCATGAATGCATCTCTCATAAGGCGTCTTCCTGCTCCAGCCTCAATGTCCAATCCAGCCATGATACGCTTTATTATCTCCGACAGAAGCACCGAATCTGCTCCCTGCTTTGATCTGCTGCCTATCTCCTCATTGTCAAACAAGGCTATAACATTTGTATTATTGCCATTTGTCTCTCTGCACATGGTGTCAACAAGCGCTGACACGGAAGTTACATTGTCAAGTCTCGGAGAAGCTATCATATCCTTATCTGCCCCAACTATCTCCATTCCATCCATGTTATACAGGTATAGATCATAATCAAGAATATCGTTCTTCAAAAGCCCAAGGTCATCTGCCACATACTGTAATATATCTTTGTCCTTCACCTTCTGACCATCCAGACCATATACAGGTATGAGCTCCTTCTGCACATTCATTTTCTCCCCGGGTGCATCCTTTCTCAGATGCGGTGCAAGGCTTGGCACTATGCACATGGCACGCTCTGAATCATACAGATACGTCTTCGGCCTGAACGGATCCGTGGTCTGCGCCATGACCTTGCCCGCGATTCCAAGCGGTCTGTCAAACCATGTCTCCTTGATAAGTCCGCCGTACGGCTCTACATTCAGTGTCTGGTAGCCGCTTCTGTTCATATCCGGCTGAGTCTTGATCTTGAGCATAGGAAAATCTGTATGTGCAAGGCCGATATTCAGCCTGCCATACTCAGGCATCTCCCCTGCGGCAAACGCCACCATCATAGATGCGTATGGCTTCACATAATATCTTCCTCCGGCCGTGAGCTCCCAGCGTTCTCCCATATCAAGCTCCATGTAACCGTGATCCTGCAGCATGGCTTCACATTCCTTCACTACATGAAACTGTGTGACACCGGCGTCAAGTAGTCTGCAAAGTGTATCTATCATAATAAATTATCCTCCTTATAATGGTCGGTCGACAAACGCACACATCAGTATACTTTCTTATGTGCATCGTCTGCGTTCTCCACAAAGATTTTAGTACAAATCTTCAGCTTATACAATTCCCTTACTTCTTATTTTAGCTTAATATCCACATCTGATATTCAAGTTTTTTTATCGCAATGTGAATCTTCTCTTGCCCTGTCATTCAAAAGGCTGTATAATCGCCAATAGATACTTTAACGCTTTTATGCGTCAAACTGTTAAAGGAGAACGTAAAATGAATGATTTTTCAATAGGATTTATCGGTCTGGGACTTATCGGAGGATCTATTGCCAAATCCATCCACCGCATTTTCCCTGATTACAGAATAGTCGGCTTTGACAATAATCTATCTACACTCAAGGAAGCTGTCTCCGATGGGACACTGACTGAATATACAGATGATATCCATACCATAGCAGAATGCAACTATATCTTTCTGTGCGCACCGGTCCACTATAATATAGAATACCTGCGCCAGCTCAAGCCATTTCTTACAGACAGCACCATACTGACTGATGTCGGAAGCGTAAAGCTCGACATATACGAAGCAGTCCAGGAGCTTGGGCTTGCCAGGTATTTTGTCGGCGGACACCCTATGGTCGGCTCTGAGAGATCTGGCTACGAGGCGGCCACCGACAGGCTCATAGAGAATGCCTATTACTTCATCACACCTGCAGACGGAGTTCTGCCGGGCAAGACTGAGGAGTTCTCCACATTTATCGGAGATCTTGGAGCGATACCGATCACATACTCACCTGTTGAGCACGACCGTATAACCTCTTACATAAGTCATGTGCCCCACGTCATAGCCGCCTCACTGGTCAACCTTGTCGCAGCGGCAGACAGCCCGGACAATATTTTCAAATCACTGGCAGCCGGAGGCTTCAAAGATATAACCAGAATCGCATCCTCCAATCCAGTGGTATGGGAGCACATTCTTCTGGCAAATCCTGACAATATCGTACACGGGCTTCAGGAATATGTTGAGCTTATAGACAAAATGATTTATCATATTAAACAGCGCGATGCGGCTGGGATAAATGCTTTTTTTGCATCCGCCAGAGATTACAGGGATTCCATTCCTAACAACAGCAGCGGTGTCATAAGAATGCACCATGAACTGTTTGTAGATATCCCTGACGAGGCTGGTGCGCTGGCAAAGGTGACAGCTTTTATCGCAGAGGCAAAGATAAGCCTCAAGAACATCGGAGTCTCCCACAACCGGGAGGATGAGGAAGGGGTTCTCAGACTCTCATTCTACGATGCTGATGCAAGACGGAATGCGCAGGATGTGCTGAAGGCCGCAGGCTATAGAATTTATAACCGTTAAGAGCCGGAGAATAAAATATTTTAACCAGACATATTACACTAGATTAAAGGAATACTGAGAATTTATGAAGATCAACAGAGTAAAATCACTTAACGGAGAGATAACAATACCGGGGGACAAATCCATCTCCCACCGCTCCATCATGTTCGGCTCAATCGCAGATGGAATAACCGAGGTACACGGATTTTTAAATGGAGCAGACTGTATATCATCCATGAACTGTTTCAGGCAGATGGGTATAGATATTGATTACGACGGCAGTGTCGTTACTGTACACGGCAAAGGACTGCATGGACTGTCAAAGCCTGAAGGCACACTCGATGTCGGCAACAGCGGAACAACCACCAGACTTATATCAGGTATACTTGCCGCTCAGCCATTTGCAAGCAGGCTTATAGGTGATGCTTCTATATGTAAGCGCCCTATGAAGAGAATCATGACGCCTCTCTCCATGATGGGTGCCGACATCACATCCGAACTCGGAAATGACTGTGCACCGCTCCTTATAAACGGAAAGGAACTCCATGGAATACACTACAACTCACCTGTCGCGTCAGCACAGGTAAAGTCATGTGTACTCCTTGCCGGACTCTATGCAGACGGCGAGACAAGTGTCACCGAGCCATATGTGTCAAGAAACCACACTGAACTCATGCTTGAGTCATTTGGCGGCAATATAAAAACAGAGGGAACTACGGCTACCGTAAAGCCTGTGGATAAGCTTGTTGGACAGAAGATACTTGTACCTGGAGATATATCATCAGCTGCTTACTTCCTTGTTGCAGGACTTATCACTCCGAACTCATGCATCACCATCAAGAATGTTGGAATCAACCCGACCAGAGACGGAATACTTGAAGTAATCAAGGCAATGGGCGGCGATATGGAATACTCCAATGTAGTGAGCGGATGCGGTGAGCCAACCGCTGACATAACAGTCAGGACATCAAGTCTCAAGGGTTGTGTCATTGAGGGTTCCATCATACCAAAGCTCATAGATGAGATCCCTGCCATAGCAGTTCTCGCATGCTTTGCAGACGGTGAGACCATCATCAGGGATGCCCAGGAGCTCAAGGTCAAAGAATCAAACAGAATAGATGTCATGGTAAACGCTCTCTCATCCATGGGCGCAGACATAACTGCAACCGATGACGGAATGATCATACGCGGCGGAAAGCCTCTTCACGGTGCAGTGATCGACAGTCACTTGGATCACAGAATCGCCATGAGCTTTGCCATCGCAGGACTTAACGCTGATGGCGATACAGAGATCACCGGAGCCGAGTGCGTGAACATCTCATATCCGGGATTTTATGATGATCTGGGTGGGCTGGAACGTTAAAGATATATAGATTATTTTTAGCACAAATAAAGGCGACACTACAGTCTGTGATGCTTTGCATCCTACCAGACAGCTGTGTCGCCTTTATTTGTGTTACTTTTTATCCTAATAATTTAATGATATCCTGCTCTGTCCAATATTTATTTTACCACAGTTCATGGACTATTCACAACAGCTTACTCCGTTGCCCTCTTAAACTATACTTTGTCAATAGTTTTGCGACAAGTTTTTGAATTTTTTTCTATGCCAGGTTTCTTATTTCCTCTTCAAAGAGTTGGGCGGACGTCTTAAAACCGAAAATTCCCCTTGGATAGTTGTTTATCCAGTTTTCTATATATTCAATGTCTCGGTCCTGCTTCTCGTCAAAATCTTCCCCTTTCGGTATATGTCGGCGGATAAGGCGGTTATTGTTTTCATTACTCCCCCTCTCCCAACTGCTATAAGGGTGGCAATAAAAGGCAAAGGTCCGTTTTTCTCCCTCATGTAATACAGACCGCTCCAACCCCTCATAGTCTGAAAACTCCACGCCGTTATCTACTGTAATGCTTCTAAATACCTTTGTGAACATATCGCCCCATTTCCTTTCTAATCGGTCAATGGCTTCTACTACACTGGCCGCCTTTTGGTCCGGCAACTTCACTATTATTTCATCTCTTGTCTTTCTCTCTGTAAGCACAAGCATACATGACTTTGTTACTCCCTGTTTGCCCTTTACCGTGTCCATTTCCCAGTGCCCAAAAATTTCCCGGTTCTTTACTTCATCCGGGCGGTTCTCTATGCTTTCCCCTGCGGACGCTCTCTTTTGCACCTTAACCCTTTTATTGTGCTTTTTTCTTTTCCCCTTTACTGGCAAATCTTTATTTGTGAGTTTTAGGAAAATCCCCTTATCAATGTATCGGTATAATGTTCTTACGCTGATAGAAGTAGTAAACTCTATGCCGCTTTCTGCTGCCGCCGCCAATGCCGCTTCCGGGCTATATTTATCTTCTATTATTTTTTCCTCTATGTACTCCGCAAGTGGGCGGTCATTTCCTATTTTTATATTCCGCCCTTTTCCCTGGGCGTTCCAATCATGGTTCTTTTGTCCCAAATCGCTGCTATACCTTGTTTCCTCGGTGTAATCGCTATTTCTATGGGTATATTCTCCCCTTTTTATCTCCCTATAAATAGTGCTTCTATGAACGTGCAAATATTCCGCAACCTCTACTACTTTATGGCCGGAATTTAACATAGTTTCCATTTTAATTCTATCGTTTTGGCTTAAATGTTTAAATAATTTTCCCATGAAATTACCTCTCTTGTGATAAAACGGGCACGAAAAAGTCCGTGCCGTTGTTTTATCGCTTCCCGGCAAGTAATTCCTATGGTAATCGTAATTCATATTGTGCCCGGTGCGTTATACTTTTTCTATTTACAATGATGTGGACATTGTGGGGTCCAGGCTCCCGGCCTTTATTTTGGTTAGGACGATTGCCCACCGCCCAGGCGTGCCGTCTGTTTGCCTGTCCTGCTACACGCCGCCCGGTTCACATTAAACCCTGGCAGAAACTTGTCAACCAATACCACAATGCCCACCATTGTAACCCGTCAACTGTTTATAGGGGCTTCGGACCCTCACGCCGCCCATGGTCGGCGTGGCCGTTTTAATTGCCGGGCGGCTCCTGCTGCCGCCCAGGCGGTTGTTTCTATGCACAACGGGCCTGCTCCACCCATGCTTGTGCTTCCTCTGTGCTTCCAAACCAATCATTATAAATATCTTTCCGGCTTGTACTTGTGTATGTGCTTTCCGGGCACGTTTCCGCTTCTTTGCTTGCCGTAATAGCGGCCACCACTCTGCCCCTATCATCAAATGAAGATGTTACGCAATACCATGTTTTCATATCCTTATCCTTTCCCGGTGGCTCTACTGCCCACCGCTTCCCATTCTTTCGTCAATGGCCTGGCTGATAAATTCGTTTACGCTTTGTCCTGCTGCCGTTGCCGCCGCTTTTATTACTGCTTTTCTGCCTTTTGGCACTTTTATTTCTATGCGGTCATAATTCCGTTTGTTAAATTCGTTTTGGTATGCAATTTGATTAAATTCTCCGGTTTTAGTTCTTGGCATTTTCCAACCTCTCTTCCTACTTCGGCAAATTCCCTCTTCCTTTCTCTTGCCAAATGATTTATAATAATTTTACAGTTTGGGCGGCTTTGGCAAGTCCACCGCCCTTTCTGTACCCCTAAAGCCTATTCGTTAGGCTTTTCTTTTTTTGCCATGTCTCTGACTTCCTGCACCGCCTTGGCAACCTCTTCCATGTTCTTGCAATTACTGAATTTATCGGCTACCAGGTTAAGGATTACTTCCATTTGCTTGTCTGTCATGTTCTCGCTCATGTTATCTCCTTTCTATGCTTGCCCATGTATTCGTTAAGTATCTCTCTTAACTGTCTTTATTATATAACATATGTCGGCATATGTCAATACATATTACGACATATTTTTATTTTTTATAAAAATCCCTCAATGTGTGGCTGCTTTCCGCTTCACATTGAGGGTAATTTTTATCTTCTACTTTCTATCACGAAAATAATTTCGTTGACTTTTGCCTGGTTTGCTTCGTTACTTACGCACCTTACCACTCTGTCTTTTCCGTCCGCCGTGGTAATGGTTACGCCAATATAATTTCCCATTTTCTTTTCAAATCCCGTATTTTGGGATATGGCAACGATTTTGTCATACATGAGCGTTTCCGTTTTTGATTGGCTCCCGTCCTGCTCAAAATATAGGCACCTTTTTTCTGTTACTGCTAAAACTGCCGTTGAAAAAACCAACTTTTCCGCCTGGCCTTTTCCTTGAATACAATAATCAATCTTTTCCCCAGGCAATAATGTTTTTCCAAATACATTTTGAGCCATTACCTCTTCAATCGGTTTTTGTTCTTTTGCTTCTTTTTTCTTTCCAAAAAGTCCCATTTTCCAATCTCCTTTTGTTGGTTTTATACCGTGCCCCCATTGTGTAATTCAATAGTGGACTTGTATTAGTCCCATTATAGCACACACTTCCCCGTAAAATAAAGAAAAAAGGACTAATATTAGTCCAGAAAGGGGCCGCAATGTTACAAGTCAAAATAAAAGATGATACTGGAAATACCATAGGCCAAAATATAAGAAGAATTAGAAAATCACGCAATATAGGGCAAACCGCTCTTGTCCGTGATTTACAATTACTTGATATAGACATGACCCGTGAAGCATTGGTAAAAATCGAAAGGGGAATACAACATATACAGTTGAGCCAATTAAAAGGTATTCGTGATGTTCTCCAAACAACTTATGATGAATTACTGGAAATACATTAGACAAAAAGGGCACGCCTTTCATTGACGTGTCCTTTCTCCGTGACATATTAAATTCCTTGCACGTCCCTGGCGGACGTATTCCAAAAGGCGGTATTGATAATTACTATCTCAACATAGCGTTGACTTTTGCCTGGACCTCATTGTAATTATACCCTGCGGCTTCCAGGCGGTTCTTTCTCTCTTTCCCGTTGCCCCATTTCCCGGCAATTACTTCCTTGGCTACTGCGGCCACGCTCTTTGTGACCTGGGACCCGCTCCCGGTGGCTTCCTTGTCATACTTTGGCACGCCATAACCACGGATATAGCGGCCATTTACGTCCAATGTCCTGCGGCCTACGGCATTGTTTTTATTGCCCTCGATAACGGTAATCTTTCCGCCGCTCACGCTCTCAACAATGCCCACATGGTCCGGCCACCCGGTACAATCCCCGGCCCCGGTATCGTCCCAATCGTAAAAAATAATGTCCCCAGGGCTTGGCGTCCTGCTATCGCTTTCCTGCCATTCCCCCAGGTTCTTGAATAATGCAATCATCTGGCCGCAACCGCACTCTGTCGGTATAATGCCAGTCAAACCGCACTTGATAGCCACGGCGGAAACAAAGGTGGCACACCAGGCGTCTGTATATTTGACTTTGTAACCCCTCGCCAATGGTTTATGGCCGTTGTACACGTCAATAATGCCCTTGTGGGTGCCGTCCGCTTCATTTCGGCCAATCCACGCCCTTGCCTGGGCTAATACTGCACTTGCTAATTTTGCCATGCTTCCGGCTCCTTTCACATCATACTGCTGCAAATCGTACTGTGTAACAATCCTCATGGTATTGTCCACATACTTGCTACTGGTTGCGTACCCGTCCGCCTTAATGGTTCTAAGGTACGTTTCCGGGTCCGTAATGCCCCGTAAATTCTGATACCTAGACAACTGGATAAACTCAAAATAACCTTTCACGCCCTCTTCCATGTTGTCATACACCCGGAAATTGTCCTTAATCTGTGTAAGGGTTCCCGGCGTATATTCTTCCATGGTGGAAAGGTTTACGCTTTTCCCGGTCCATTTTGTCCCACATTTCAGCCCAAAATAATTGTGATACACGGCGGCCAGGCGGCTTTCTCCCCAACCGCTTTCAAGTATCGCCTGGGCTATAATCGGACTATGTACCAAAATCCCGTATGCCGGGGCGTATTTCTGCACGCACCCGGCAATCTTTTTAATAAACTCCTGCTTGTCCATGGTTTACACTTCCTCTTCCGTTGTCACTTCCACTTCGGTTTCCACGTTGGCGGCGTCTGTCAAACCCTCGCCAATGATGTAGGCCACCACGGACGCCCCGGCCATGATAAGGGCCGTTACCTGGGTGGCGGTGTTCTCTGCTCCCCCAGTGGCTACAATCATCATGGAAACAAAGGACGCTACCGCCGTCCACATTTTCCGGCTTGTCAATTTCCTGGTCCAGTTAATATTTTTCATGTGGTCTTTTCTCCTTTCTTATATTTCCAAAAGCCCCTTGGCTTGTTGGTTCATTCGTAAATCCCTTTTATGCCCTGCTCCGTTAAGAAGTCCTTTTGTTCATGCTTAATCTTACGGGCATATTCCAGGGCGGCTTCTGTCTCTCCGTTGGCGTGTCCATTCTTTAAGGCCGTGGCCGCCGCTTCCCCCAGGGCAATAGACGCCATGACACTTTTTATGATAAGAACCTCGTTTTTCTCGCGGATTTTTTCTTTTTCTTCCGCTGCCGTCTGCTGCTTCTTTATTTTTTGTTCAATCATCCAAAAACAGAAAGCGGTTACGCCGCTTGGAATACTCATTGCAATAATAAGTGTCTGTAAATCCATTCCTTTATCTTCCTTTCCTTAAATGTCCATGGGCTTATCATACGCCCCATGGTGTTGAAATTCTGACCCACTTACACCGGAACCAAAAGGCCGCTTTGGGTCTGCTCAAATTCCCAAAACAGTAAATCATATTCAATGGCCTTTGTTACGTGGTAGGTGTCGGCGTGCCCCATGTGCCCCAGGCGGCTTTGATATTTCCGGTTAAATGTTTCCTGGTCCAGTTCCCCGGCCTTTAGGTGCTTTACGTCCTTTTTCAGCCGCCGGACGGACCCCTTACGCACTTTCCTATATGTTGGGTGGTGGATATATCCGCAAAAGTCCACACCGTTCCCGGCGTATAGAATGGTGCTTTTAGGGTTTATGTGCAATTTCATTTCCTCTTCCAAAAATTCTTCAATCCGCTTTTCCCATTCCTTTAACTGGTTTAAATCCGGGGAAAGAATTATAAAATCGTCCATATACCGGACGTAATATTTAATGTGCAAGGTGTGTTTTATAAATTTATCCAGGCGGTTGCCGTACACATTGGCAAATAACTGGCTTGTAAGGTTCCCCACGGGTATGCCCACGCCGTCCGGCAATATGCCGTTTCTGTCTATGATGTTATCCATAAGGTAAAGGGCTTTCTTGTCCCCTATGTACCGTCTGTTTTCGTCTTTTAGGCCGTCATGCGGTATAGACGCAAAGTATTTACTTATATCCCCTTTAAAGGCGTATATCCGTAGCCCCTGCACAACCATAAGTTCATAAAGCCATTTGTATAACTGATTGCTTGCGGCGTGCATACCTTTCCCCTCACGGCAAGCATAGGAATGGCAATAAAACCTTTCTTCAAATACCGGTCCGATTGCATTTACAATCATGTGCTGCACCACTCTGTCATAAAATGGTAAGGCCATGATAAGACGCTCTTTTGGCTCCCACACTTTGAACACGGTATAAGGTCCCTGGGAATATGTGAGTGTTTCCACTTCCTCGCACGCCCTCAATAGTTCATCTTCCTTTGACATAGAAAAAGCCAATACCTCTTCATGGAACCGCTTGTTTTCTGCGGCTTTGTGGAATGAGATATTGGCATTGTCAAAGGTGTACATCTTCTCATGTAATCCTTTAACTGTTTTCATTTTTGCCCTACCAATTTTCAAATATTTTTACTCAAAAGGCGGTGCCTTTGTTAATTTGTCCGGACAAACGCCGGAACGGGAAAACCGTCTGACTTATCATAAAGATAGATTGATAAATCTTTGCCAGTGGCCTTTTTAGGGGCTTCTGTGTCTGAAAATGCCGATTAGTCACACACGCACCACACGCCAATGTTCGTGTTCACGTTCCACGGGTAATTGTTGCAATTCACCGTCCGGGAGCCGCAATGCACGCCGTTGTTCCAGTTGCCGCCGCCAATGAGGGCGTGCAAGCCAGGAAAGGCCAGGTGCGAATTAACAGTTTCCCCAAATCACTTACTTATCCGGTTTCCAGGTTCCGGTCTTTACCGCTTCAATGACGCCGTTCATGGTGCCGCCTATTGCCCTGGTGTGGCGGCTGATGACCTCATAGCGGTGCTTGCTTATTGCTTTATACTGCAAATCGTAGGATAGACGTATCAATGTTTTAATCTGCTGCAATTCCACGTCCGCCGCATAAATATGGCTTTTCGTACCCGTTTTCTTGAAACGGATTACGTCCTTTAGCATTTCAAATATTGCCGTCTTAATCTGCGTCTGCAATGCAAACTTTTCAAATTTCGGAAACTGGGCCAGGATAGGGTAAATGTATAAAAGAAAATCATAAATTTTTTGGTACAATTCCATAGTGCCCATGTAGGCATCTATTTGTTCCGGTTCTTTTTCTTCTGCCATTACTTCTTTTCCTCTTCGTTGTAGGGGTTGGGCTTTCGCCCACCCCTACGGGATTACAGACTGTCACACACGCACCACACGCCAATGCCCGTGCCCACGTACCACGGGCAACTGCTGCAATACACCGCCCGGGAGCCGCAAAGCACGCCGTCGCTCCAGTTGCCGCCGCCAAGGAGGGCGTGCAAGCCAGTGCTTGAATACATATACGCCTGGCCGTAACCGCCACCGAAAACGTCATACCATGCCGCACTTGCCGCCGTTGGGTCGTGCAAAAGTTCATTAAGCCACTTCCACACATTACCCACCAGGTCACAAATATTTAAAGCACTTATGGCGTTGGCAATCTTTCCAACTGCGGTTCTTGCCTTGTTTGTGGTGGCCGTATGTCCGTTGGCGTTGGAAGCGTCAAGGCCCTGGGGGCTTCCGTCTGCTGCCACGGTAAATTCCATGTAATCCGGCAAGCGTTTCCCTACACGTCTGGCCCGTTCTCCTGCAATATACCAGTTAAGGCCCTCGGTTCCGGTTATCGGCGTGCCGCCATACACGGATTGTAAACCATTTGCCCCGTCATCACTGGAAAGGTAAATGTCTCCCCATAATGCGTTCCCCAGGTACACCATACCGGACGGGTCGCATTTCGGACGGTGCTTTGTGGTCCATACACTGTTAGGCAGAATATCCACACGGGTGTTGCTCTCCCAACCGCTGCCCCTTACGGACCCGGACGCATTGACCGCACGCCCGTAATCGTCCGTATTTCTTACACGGCCATAATGGAAACCGCCGATTTTACGGGTATTTGTATCGTCCCAGGCGTCCCCGTCCGGCCAGGAAGAATTTAAGGAAATCAAATAAAGTTCGTCCTGGGCGTCCGTCCCAGGGTCACAAATGTAAATGTAATAGTCCGAACCGTGTACAAAATCGCTTCCCTGGTCCAAATTTGCTTTTGTAAGTACGGTTTCTGCCGTTTTAAATACTGCGTTTTCCCCTACCGCAATGACGCACCCGGCCATAATTGTGACGGCTCCCTGGGCACTGTACTGGATATACTCTTTTTCCGGTGCCACAATGTCGGAAATGGCCGCCATTTTTGCAACCGTGATTTTGGCCCGCTCGTCCGTCATGTTCTCGTCATAAATAAAAAGTCTGCTCATTATGCCAACGCTCCTTTCATTTCTTCCACTTCCTCTTCCGTGATACCCATACGGTCATAGAACGTAACCGCTGCCGGAATACCGATTGTTACCGTGCCAATGTTTACGGCTTTTGAAAGGGTAAGCACCGTAAAAGAAATTGTGTTGTTCTGCCCTGCTGCCGTGGTGCCCTCTGTGGCGGCTTCCTGGCCCTCTGTGGCGGCGTTTTCCGCTTCGGTGGTATCTTTCTCCACTTCTACCGTTTCAACGGTCTGGACGGTAGGGTAAACGGCTCCATTCTTGATTTTCTGCCCTGCTGCCACCTCTGCACAAAACATAATTTTTACCGTCTTTCTGTCCTCTGACAGTTCAATGACCGGGCACATAATCCAGTTCTGATTTTCCAGTTTTTCAACTGCTGCCAACCAATCTTCCTTTTTCAATTTCTTTTTCTGCACCAGTTTAAAGGTGTTTACCAGGTCGGACTTGGTTTTGATTACTTTAGGAAATCCTTTCATGTGTTATACCTCACTTTCTTTTAATAAATACGTTCCCATGTAATTGCCGATATAGGCCATATTGGTGCCCTCACGCAAGGAAACCGTGGTTGTGTGCATAAGGTCCATATAATCTATGGAAAGCCGCTTTGGCGTTACCATAACGCTTTCCATATTGGTTTCCAGGGTATAGTCCCCGGCTTCCGTGATGTAAAAGCCTATGCCGCTTTCTGTGATTGCTGCCGTCTGCACCGTTCCCGTTGTAATGTTCGTGAGCGTTACCGTGACCGCCGCCTGGATTGTTTCCAGTAAGTAGTCAACATTTACTTTGTGGGCCATGTTGTGAACCTTGGTTCTTAATCCGTCAATTTGCAACTGCAATTTTCCGGCCACGTCCCCGGCAAGCTGCTCCTGCTTTGCCGCAAACCATTCGTCCCACTGTGCCGTCCGTTCCGTTTGAAACTGTTGCACCATAGCGGTGTACTCTTTGATGAAAGCGGCATGGTCTTTTTCCACCGCCTTTTTCTCGCTTGAAAACCATTTGTTAAACTGGGCGGACCACTGGGAAAAGTCCAGTTCTTCAAACTGTGAGCCGATAAAGCCGCAAACCGTCTTGTCCGGCCTTTCGTCTGTAATGTCTGCCTGGGTAATCTCAACCGCTCCGGCGGCCACATAGACACGGGCCAGGCTCTTTTCCTGGATAACATCATTATTAACCAGTTCCGGGGCCTGCGGATTGCTTGAAAAAGCACCCTCTAAGACGTAAATACTCGGCTTTCTTTCGGTTTCGTCATTCCTTAATACAATGCGGTCAATCCTTGGAAGCGTTCCGCTTGCCTGGCTCAATGTAAGGGTCAACGGTGCGGTATTGTGGATAGTATGTAAATTGATATATGCGTACCCGGTCCGGGTTCCGCCGTCCACTGTCACTTCCATGGTGCCGCCCGGTGCCGTCACTTGCAAATGACCGTATGCAACGCCCTCTTTATAGAACGGGGCTTTGTCCTCGTTCATGTCCTGGCCGTTATACATATGCTCTTTATCATTTAGGTTGGTAGCATTGTAAAAAAATCCTCTTACTGCCATGGTCTTTTTCCTCTCCTTTCCTCTATTCGTCCCATTTTATTGTTGTGGGTAGGGCGTCCCCAAAAGTAGGCACCACATACATACCCCCATATTCGTAAACCTCGCAAAGTTCCGTAATTCTAAGGTTCTGTGCGGTGTTCCACTTTTTCTTCTTTACGGTCACAACGTCCCCCAGGTCATAGTCTTTTCCGTAGGTAAAATTTACATCTGCTTCCGCTTCCGCTTCAAAGTTTTCAAATATCTTGTTTTCGTTAAGAAACTCCTGCCCCCTTGTTTTAAGGGCTTCTAAATACTCGGCGTCCGTAAGGGCTTCTTTGTTTATGTCCTTTGCGTCCAGAAACACTTCCCGTAAATCAAACCCGGTTCCGCCGCCCACGGTTACAAAGATACGGGCCAGGCCGTCCCCGGCTCCGCCCACAATTACCTTGGTCTTATAGGTTGCGTCACTGTAATTATGTTTTGCCTGGTTTAGATTGTCGTAACTCTCTGAAAATATGACCCTGGGATTTTCCCCTTGTGCCTGGGTGCGGTCCACACCTTTGTAAGTTTCAAAGGTCATGGTCTTTTTTTTGAAGTCCGGCACAATACGGAAACCTATCTCTGCAAACTTCGCCAACTTCGTGAAGTATTCCAGGACATTCTTATAAGTTGCCTGGAATTGCACTTTTGTGGTGTCCCCGGTCGTGGTCCCAATCTGTAAAAGCGGTATTTGCTCCATGCGTCCAATCATGTAGTGCATGGCCGCTTCCACGGTTCCGTTAAAATTAAACTGCGGACCCGTCAACCGGTCCCCCAGGTAGACGGGAAGAAAAAAGCCGTTCCTGGTAATCTCATTTACCAGGGTGCTTTCCTCTTCCGCCTGGTCCCCACGTATCACGGCGGCTTCCTGCTTGTTGTCCCCCTTGGTTATAATGTTCCCCGGTTGCAATAGCCGTAAATTTTCCGCCGTTACCGGACAATGTAACTCAAATGTGCCACATTCGTAATATTTTCGGTGCCACTGTAAAGACGTGTGATTTTCGATATGCCCCAGGCGTCTAAGGTTCCGGTCATAAACGTGTATTTCCATAATCACACCCCCAAATATGAAATTCTGTAATATACCGACACGGAAAGGTAATTGGTGCCCTCGTCCGCCGTGTATGTCAATGTATTGGTTCCGTCCTGCAACTGGATAAATTCCCCGTCCTCGTCCAGATATTCGTTTATTACCGTCCCGTATTTTTCAATAACGGTGTCCCAGTCAATGACCCCGTAGTTGTCTTTGTGGTTCTCAATCTCCGCCTGGGTCACGCCGTCCAAAAGGTAGGCGTTTTTCTTCCCGGTGTAGGTATTTATAATCACATACTGACCGGATGACATGATAAAATCATTGTCCAAATATCCAACCTTGGTAAATTCTCCACTTTCCGTGTGGTAAATGGCCGGGTTCTTCACGGCTCCGTCCGCCCGGAATATAACCACAATACCTATGTTGTCCGCTCCGCTCTCGTTTTCAATCTCCTTTACCAAATCCGCTTCACGGTGTCCAAATATGCGGCCCTCTTCCGGGAAGCACGCCGGAAAATAGAAATCACTTACCCATGACGCCATAACCACTTCAATGTCTGCCAAGTCCTTAAAATACGGGTCTGTACATTTAAGGGAAATGGTATAATCACGCACCACGCCCGTTGTGGCTCCCGGTATGACACTTTCAACCTCATATTCTATTGCCTTGGCTTCGCCGTCCTCTATGTACTGCATTGTTCCCGTCCGCTTTATGGGGAATGTGCGGTATAAAAGATTGCGGTTTTCTTTGTAATTGCTATCCATTTCCACGGTAATGACAATATTTCTTTCCTTTGCGGTGGCTCCCTGGTAGGTGCTGCCGTCCGTGGTTGTGTTCTCGCTTGTTACCACGTTGCTTTCAATGCCGTAAATCCCCTCAATATCTACCAGGTGGAACGGCGTAAAATCGTCCCAGGTAAAGGTAAGGGACACGTTTTTGTCACTGGTGCAAACCACTTTAATGTCTGACATTTTCCCTTACCCCCTTTGTACTGCCAAAATCATGCTTCTTGTCTGTAACCTGGTCTGTCTCGCTATCTCATACGGGCTTAATGCCTTGGGGCTTGTGATGTTCACATTCTGAACATACCCACCGCCGCCTTTTTCTGCGTTTTCCATGGCCTGGTTCTTTGCACTGCCGGAAAGCGGCGTTACAACTGCCTTTCCGTTTACCATGCTAAGAAGTTCCGGGCCTGCTTCCGCTACCATGGCGGTGCCCTCTTTCAATACGCCGCCTTTTGCCAGTCTCGGCAAAGAAAGCGTGCCTATCTTTCCCAGTGAAACGCCCGGTATCTCGTTGATTACATCAATAACACCATTTATCATTCCGATAAACTTATTTACAACGCCCTCTATGGTAGAAAGACAACTGTTTATTGCTGATTTAAAAGCGTCCCCAACCGCCGAACCGATTTTTACGCCCACATCTACAAAACAGCCTTTGATTTTTTCCCACAAGCCGGAAAAGAAAGAAGTCACATTGGCAAAGGCGTTTTTAATATTTGTCCATGCGTTTTGAAACTGCGTACCGAACCAGGACGGGACGGCGGAAAGGGCGGTTTTTATTTCCGTCCACCTTGCACCGAACCAGGAACCGATTGCAGAGAAAACATTTTTCACATTGGTGTAGGCGTTGGTAAACATGGTAAGGAACCATGACGCCACCGTTGCCAGGGCGTTCTTTATATCCTGCCACCGGGCACCGAACCACTGGCCGATTGTCGCAAATACACCCGTCACACCGTTATAGGCTTCCGTAAATCTCGCAATAAACCACTGGCCCACACCCTGGAATATGGATACAATGCCGTTCCACAAATTTTGAAAAAACTGCTTTATATTTTGCACAAAATTGTCCACAAATTCACGGAAAGCACCGCAATTATCATAGAGAAGTTTAAAAGCCCCGGCAAACGGGTTTACAATCAATAATAAAAGGGCCTGCCAGTTGCTTTTTATGAAATTTATAAAACCGTTAAAGGCGTTTGGTATCGTAACGGTAAAAAAGTCCGCTATTGCACCGAAAACTTTTGACGCCGCTTCTTTTACTGCTTCCCATACCGCTATTACTTTGTTTCTAAAATCTTCGTTGGTTGCAAAAAGCGTCACTAATGCGGCCACCAGTGCGGCTACCACCGTTATGACAATGCCTATCGGATTGGCGGCCATTACTGTATTTAAAATTTTCTGTGCTATGGTTACGCCCTCGGTTGTTGCTTTCCATACTTTTATTGCCGCCACTAGCCCTTGTATCATAGTTACCACATTCCACGCCAACATTCCGGCGGCAATCCCGGCAATAATAGAAATAATTTGTGTCCCGTTCCTCGACATAAAAGAAATAAAATCTTTTACCTTGCTCACTACTGCAAGCACAAGTGTTTTGACTTCCGGTATCTTTCCTTTTACCTCTTTGATTACGTCACTTATTACGGGCTTTAGTTCTTCGCCTATCGGCTTTACAAGGTCCGTTTTAAGGTTTCTGCCTAACTCTTCAATCTGATTTCCCAGGTCATTGTATTTATTCTCATTTATCGTTCCCAGTGCGTCATTGGTTGCCGATATTTCCCCTTGCGTGTCCACTAAGGCACGTATGGCGTCCTCTCCCAAATCTTCCCACTTGGTTCCGTACATTGCCACGCCCAAAAGGTTTCTTTGTACTTCGTCATCACATGAGAAAAGGGCTTCATTTACGGTTTTAAATGCTTCTTTTGCCCCCTCTCCGCCTTGTGCAAACTTTGTTTTTAAATCGTCCACGTCAAGGCCCAACTGTTTAAATGCTTCGTCTGATGTTCCGTCTTTTGCTCTGATACCAAACTCTTTCACGGCGTCATTTAAATAGTCTATCTGGAAAGTGCCGTTTTTGGCTCCGTTGGCTATCATGTTAAATGCTTCCTCTGCTGACAATCCCATGTCTGCATAGTAAACAGAATATTCCGCCAACTGGTCCGCCAAATCTCCGTTTTGGTTCAATCCTTTTTGTGCCCCCTGGGCTAAAAGGTTGTATGCTTCCTCTGATGATATGCCGAATTGTTTCATCATGGCGTTTGCGCCCCTAATGCTTTCGTTCACATCAATATCAAAGGTATCACGCATTAAAATGGCGTTTTCCGTTGTGTTTTTCAGTTCTTCCCCGGTCTGTCCGGTCTGCTGCTTAACTGCGGACATTGCCAATGCAATGTCGTTAATGTCCTCGCCAAAATTATCTTTATAAATGCTTAAAAGGGTTTCTTCCAACCCCTCAACTTCTGTGTCTGCCGCCCCCGTCTGCGTAATAACAGTATTTAAAGCCTTGTCACAATCTGTTTCAAATTTCGTGGCATATGTAGCGGCGGCAACAAAACCGGCCCCCATGGCTTTGGCTGCCGTTTCTGCCTTTCCGGCCAAATCTCCCAGGGTTTCTTTAAAATCCCCGGCCTTTTCCTCTGCTTCTTTCAGTTTTTCGCCGGAAAGTTTGGAAGATTTCCCTAACTCTTCAATGGCCGTGTCTGTCTGCCTGGCCGCTTCCTCTAAATTTGCAAGTTCTACTTCTGTTCTTCCCAGTTCTCTTTTTAAGGCTTTGTACTGCTCTTCTGAAACCTCGCCTTTTTTAAATTGCTCCTGCACCTGGCTTTCTGCATTTTTCAGAATATCCAGTTTTTCCTTGGTTTCAGAAATAGCGTCTGTCAAAAGGGCTTGCTTTTGTGCCAACATTTCCGTGTTGGTTGGGTCGATTTTTAAAAGTTTATTTACTTCCCTAAGTTCAACTTGCGTTCCCTTTACCTTTTTATCAACGCTTCCCAGGGCCTTGTCCAGTTTTGTAGTATCGCCGCCAATCTCAATAGTAATTCCTCTGATTTTGCTATTTGCCACTTCTTAGCCCCCTTTCTTTCTAAAATTCTTTCGCAATCCCTCACGGTCCGGCTTCGTCTGCTCCATTCTCCAACAATTTCTAAGGTATTCCCGTCCCTCGTCTGTTTTTGAATTTTCAAAAATCATTGCTTCACGCATGAAAAACAAATACACATCTATTTCCATTTCTTGGACTTCGTAAATGTCGATATGGCAATAATCCATTACCAGTTTTTCCGGGCGTGTAGATAGCGTATATGGTATCTCGTCCCCTTTATCCTGGCGTGGATAAAAGGGCATAATTAGTTTGGGTTCTGTTTTAACTCATTCACAAATTCCATATAGGCGTTAAGAATGGCGGTACACTCTTCAATGTCATAGTCCGCCACGTCCTCTTCCGTTACCGGAACCTTGCCCATATTATTGTTTAAAACTGCTGCCACAAGGCGGTAAATTGCTTCCGTGTCCTCTGCGGTAGCGTTGTCCTCGTCCATGTCCGGGATTTCCTTAATTGCTTCAAAAACTTTCTTCTGTGGCATACGGACCACAATTTTCTTTCCTTTTTCCACCACATTGCCGTTTTCGTCCACCTTATCCTTTAAAGTAAAAGGCCAGAACGTCCTTTTTAACTTGTTACAATTAAATTCCTTTACTGCCATGGTCTTTTTCTCCTTTCAAAATAAGCGGCCTGGGGTTCCGCTCCCTGGCCGCTCTTACTGTCCTTACTCTCCGCTTGCGGCGGTAACGTCCATTTCTTCCTGGTAGGTAATCAATGTGCCCTCTTTGTCCATGGGCTGGGCTTTAAACTCTGCGTCAATGACCGTTTCGCTGTCTTTTGCAAAGGCAATCGTAAATCCGGCCTGGTTGTTTCCTACAATGGTTACTCTTATATCTCCGTCCACATTATCCTTATGGACAAAGTGAATAACATAACGTTTTCCGTCCGCATTTCCCACACCGCCAATTTTTACAGTGCGGATTTTCTTTGTCGGGTCCTCGGTCACTCTTGCGGTCTGACACAACTTTTTCAATGTCTCTCCGCACCATGTCATAATGCCGGATTTAAATGTTGCTTCCTCTTCCGTAAGGATAACTTTGGAAACTTTGCCCATATCGTCCTTGGCTTCGTAGAAAGAGGGTGCATACTCGATTTCTGCACCGCCTTTGATATGGCCCAGGCGGTTTTCCTCGGTTTCCAATACTTCGTTGCTCGGCAACTCCGCATTTGTTCCCATAAACTCGGTACAATATAAATCGCCGGAACCCAAAACAATGCTTTCTTTGTTCATGCTCTGTTTACTCCTTTCGTTTTTGTCAATAATCCCCGGACTTCATACGCCGTTTGGAAACATTCCTCGTCCGGGATAGGTGCCACCAATACGTCATATTCCACGTCCGGCAACACTTCCGCTTCAAATGCTTTTGCCAGGTCCTCACGTTCCTGGTTGTCCTGCTGTGTATAAAGTTCAAAGTCAACGTCCTGTGCTTTTAGGTTGTTAAACCCGTCCGCCCCTCTTCCCGTCTCATGTGAAGATAGCCAAACCATGTATGGAAGTTCCGGCACCGGGTCATCAAGCGTTCCCTCAAACTGGTTTTTAGTTATTGGCACGCCGTATTTTTTTGAAAATTCTTTTGCCCTATCCACCAAAATGCTTACATTTACGGTCATGTTATCCCCTCACTTTCTGACGGATTTTTGAAACGGCCAAATCTCCCAGGGTTTCGTTTACTGGTGCAATGTGTTCAAACGCCTTTACATTTCCTACTTTCCTGCCGCCCTTGCGTAACTGGTGCCCTTTTTCCAGTAAATGGGTCAACTGATAGTGTTTTTTGTTGTAGACACTGTACCCATTTAATCCGGTAATAACGCTTGTCCTGCTGCCCCTTTGGTCGTGCGTCCAGTCCTTGGTATATTTTCCCGTTCTTTCCCGGTAAGGGCCGCCCCGTCTCAAACTTTCGGCGGCTGCGGCTGCCGTTTCTTCCTGGCTTTCATTTACCGCACGTCTTAATTCCTCATTGCTCCAATTTTCCAGTTCGTTCTTTATGGCTTCGTCTAACCCGTCAATGTCCGTTCTCAACTTTTGCCTATCCTTTCCCCGGCATAAAGTTCAACCTTTCCGGTGTTCTTCGGTCCATACGTCCGGTAGATTGCCATTTTCCTGCCGTCCACCATAATTTCCGTCTGACCCTCATACTCAAATCCCCATACTTCAATCATCATGGACGCTTTATAACCTTTTTGCCTGGCTGCCGTAAACTCGTCACGGCCTACCGGGTTGATTTCTGCAAATACCTCTTTTTCCAGGTATTCCGTTTGATTTTTTTTAACTAACAGTGTCACTATTGCTTCTATGGTAGCCGCCCCCTTTGATTTTCGTACAAATCATGTCATACGCCGCCATTAACTCGCCGTGGTTCTCCGGGTTTCCAAAATTGGCCTTTGCATACACCAGGGCGGCTTCAATAATCAACGGGTCTGTGATGTTTTTCGGGTCCAGGTAGGAAGAATGTACGCCGATACGTTTAAGGTCTGCCAGTGCAACATTTATAAGCTGCTCCACATCTTCGTCCAGGGTATCGGCGGACATTTTACGCAACCTCAACTTTGCTTTCGCTATCAGTTCAGTTTTATTCATTGTCCGCCGCCTTTCTCATGCCGTCCTTACGCCTGTGCGTTCTTCACACGGATAAAGCCGTTTTTCGCCACCACGTTGCCGCCCATGAATACGCAAGCCTTATAGGCAATCTGTCCCTGCTTGAATTTGTATTCTGTGGATTTCTGTGCGTCAATGTCGGAAAAGATTGCAACCTCGTAATTGCTCAGCGGGCCGTATGCCATGCAATAGGCTCCTGCGGTGCCGCCAACTTCTCCGCAAGCGGAATTGATGATATAAGGCACCTCGTCAATGGTTCCCGTGTTGCCGTGGTTCACAATGGTGTAGACTTTACGCCCCTGCTTATCCCTCAACTTTGCAAACTTTTTAAGGTCTTTCTTGTTGAGGATTAACACGGCAATGTCTTCCACATCTTCGTCCCCACCGAAAGAGTAAATAATCTCGTCCAGTGTATCGTCTGCAATGGCGGTAATCGTTGTAATGTCCGTGTTGCGGTCAATAATATCGTCCGCCGCCTTTGCCGGATTGAAGAAAATACCACGGAATTTTCCGGTTCCGCCGGGTCCTACCAAAATCTGACGGGAAGCGTAACGCTTAATTGCACGGGTCACGCTCTCTTCCACCACGCCGTCATAATCGGCGTCTGTCAATTTCTGCATTTCTTCCGGTTCCTCTGCGTATGCCGTGATTTTCTCACGTACAATGTCGGAATAACCAAATTCCGGTTCGGACGTGTTGTAATCTGCGTTTTCTGCAGTGCTTCCGGCTCCGTCCCCGTAGGACTTCACAAAGGGACGCTGATAACTTTCTCCACCTACCAGGGGAACAGTCTTTACTCTGTCAATGAGGGAAGATACATTGTTGAACGTTGGGGAAATGTCCGGGCTTGTGTGCTTCGGCATTACTACGCCCGTGGCCGTTGTAAGGGTGTTCTTAATCCCTGCCAGTGCCTTGCCCTTAAAAAACGCCTTTTTCCCGTCCTTTAAGGTCTTGCCCCTCTTTGCTCTCTCCTGGTCCTGCGGCTCTCCGCTGCCCTCTCCTGCTCCGTCTCCCTCGTCCGGGTCTGCGGCTCCCGCTGCCCTTGCGGCGGCTTCCAGTTCTTCCCGGCCTTTGATTTCGTCCAAAATCTCGCCTATGGTCCTTGCTTCGTCCATGGCGTCCGTCAACTCCTGGCCGGAAAGCGTCTGTGCGTTCTTTCCCAGTTCGGCCAGTCTGTTTTTAAGGTCCTTTTTGGACATTTTCAGTAATTCTTCTCTTGTCATGTCTCTAATCTCCTTTCATATCTTCTTACTGGCCCATGTGTGCCATAGTAAGTTCAATAATTTTGTTTCGCTTCTCTCGGTCCTGCTGCCCTGCGTGGTTTTCCCCGGAAAGAAGTTTTTGCGGTACATTGTGGCAATAAAACTTTGTGTAGTCCTGGACGGCTGCGGCTATGGTGTTTTCCTCGCCTACCTTTACCCGGAAATACTGGGCGGCCTGGGTGCCATTTAACCAGGTTTCCGCTTCCATGAGTTCTTTTATTGTCTCAATGGTTACGCCCTCGGCCAAATGCTCTTCATAAATCGCCCAAATTCCGCTTTCCACGGCGTCCAGGGTGTCCGCCATTTTCCGCAACTCCGTGGCGTTCCCGTCACAAACCGCCCACGGCTTATGTATCATCAAATAGGCGTTGGACGGGATTGTTGGCATATCGCTGTCCGCAAATGCAATTACGGAAGCAATGGACCCGGCCAGGGCGTCAACATACACGGTTTTCTTTCCTGTGTAGCGTTTCAGCATATTGTAAATGGCTATTCCGGCAAATACGGAACCGCCGCCGGAATTGATGTAGATATTCAAATCTTTTCCCCCGGCTTCTGCCAGGAAATTCTTGATTGCTTCCGGGTACTGGTCCTCTTCCTGCCAGGCTCCCCACCAATCACTTACAATGTCCCCGTAAAAATAAAGGTCCACGCTTGTGTCCGTTGCGTTCTTAAACTCATAAAACTTCCCAACCGTGGCCTTTGCCGGGTCTTTGCAAAGTTTCAAAATGCTTGGTGCTTTCGGCATATCCTTAACCCCCTTTCATAGTCTGAAAATAGGCACGTGCGGCGGCTTCCATTGCCCTGCGTTGTTTGTCCTGCTGCGTCCCTGGGTCCGGCGGTGGGTCATTGCTTCCGCCGCCCTGCCCTACTTGGTAAAGGCTTTGGTCCCCGGCTTTTACGTAGTTGAGTGATACCATTCTCACGTCCCCGTCATCTACCGGACCGTAATACATAAGTGCCCGGTATTCGTTTATTGTCATGGCTCCACGGTCAAACATATTTCCGCCGATTGTGTCACGTGTCTGTAATGTGGCATACTGCAAAAGATTGGCCGTAAACTCTATCTTGTTCCCGTATCCTATTTCCCTTGGCGTCAAAAGTTTAAAAGTAAACTCATAACTTAATTGGATAGCGATAGGCTCAATCACGTTTTCATAAAAACTAATCCATTCCTGGTCTGAAAGGGTGGAAGTCAATACCTTTTCATTTACTCCGTAATAGCGGTAGACGTTATCACGTAGGAATGTAATTTGATTTACTGGCACGTTTGGCGTGCGTTGCACAATCTCTTTAAATTCCACCGTACTATCTATTGCGGCAATACCCCCGGCGTTTTCCGCTCCCATATAGGCGTCCTGGAAGTCCTTGGCAATCTGCTTTAGTTCTTCGTTATCTGCCAGGTTGTTGTATTTCAGATACCCGGCCAGTGAGTTAGAACGGTTTACAATGTTCTTTACGATTTCCCCGGACGTTTCCACAAGGTCCAGGCTCCGCTTTAACTCAATATCCGGGGAAGTCCCCAAAAACCGTTTTTTATTGTATCTTGCCTTTATGTGTATTACATTCTGATAAGGCACCGTATAAGTTTCCCCGTCATAATCCCACCGGAAGCGGAAAAGGATATGGTGCTTGTCATCTTCAAAAATGCGGAAACTCTTTGTAGTGATTGGTTGTATGCTCTGTACCCTTGTAAAATCCTCGTTGTAGAAAATCACGGAAAAGGAATTGGAAGTATAAACCAGGTCCGCCGCAATTCTGTAAAGAAAATCATACGTTGACATTTCCGGGCATGGCCGCAAGGTCAAAATCCGGGCCAGGTAATCGTTTTTTATCGTCATTCCCTTTTCGTCCTTTCGGACAACCTGGGGTTGTAACTTTCCTACGTTCTTGGCTATGGCGTCCGCAATGGCTCCCACAATATCATTGTCCCGTAAGGTTCCCGTTGGCACATACTCCCCACGGCTCAATAAAAGCGGTCTGTATTTTGCCTTAAAGGCTCCGAATACGTTTGCTATAATTCCCGTATCATTACCCCCTTTCCTCAAAAAATAAGCCCATGGAACACGTCCATGGACCTATTGTAAAATTATTCGTGTTGAAATTCTGACCCACTTTAAAACCCTGCTGCCGGGCGGCCATTTATGCCGCTTCATTCAAAAGTTTTTTGCCTATCTCACTATGGTATTTTGATACCATTGTCATAGCGTCAAAGACGGAAACGGCCCCGTCTATCCTCATACGCTTTTCAATCTTCACGGGCTTCATGCGGCTATCATTCATATTGATTTCCACGGCCACGTTAAGAAGATGTGACGCCAAAAGGGTGTTGTCCCCTAGGTTATACTTTCCGTCCTTTAAATCCCCCTCAAACTGGTGTAGGATTGGCGTTAAGTTCGTGCCCTGGTAAACGTCATCTGTTTGGAACCCGGCCATTTTTAGGTCATCCACCAAATACCCGGCACTGTAACGGTCATAGCCGATTTTTAACGGGCGGATTTTGTAAACCTTAACCAGTTCTATGAACCAGTTATACACGTCCTTATAATCCACCTGGTTTTCCCCGGATATTTGCAAAAATCCTTTTTCTTTGTATATGTTGTACGGCGTGTTATCCTCATTCACTGCCACTTCATACCGCTTCTTTGGCATATAGAATTTTGTAATCACATTCCATTTTCCATTCTTCCAAATAACGATTGACGCCGCCGTTAAGTCCGTTGTCCTGGAAAGGTCTATGCCGCCAACACAATAGCACCCCCGGAATTGTTCCAGGGTAAGGCGTAAGTCTTCATTTACCGCTTTCATAACGTCCCAGTAATCCAACCACGCCACACTGGAATTTTGCTTGATATTGCAATACTTTGTAAGAAACTCCACTTTCTTTGAAAGGGACGCTTTTGCAATCTCTATCTGCTCTATGTAAAATTCCTCTGATACTGACACGCCCAGGTTCGGATTACTCTTTTTCAATTCCTCTAAATCGTCCCAGGCTTCGATATTGTCAATCATGTAGAGGAACGGCAATATTCTTGTTTCCTTGGAATTGCCCTTTAAGAATGACGTTGAACGCCGCATGAGTTCATCATAAATACCGTCATTGATATATCCGGCGGTTGATATGGATAAAATAAGCGGCTGCTTTCTCGCCCCCAGTGCGGAAGTCATAACCTCATACTGCTTTAGTCCCTGGTCCCCCTGCCATGCTTCCATTTCGTCATTGACAACCATTTGAGGGTTGAAACCGTCCGACTTTTTGGAGTTAAAGGCTATCTTTTTCACACTGGTATTAAATTCTTTTATATAAATATCGCTGCGGCGTTTCTTGGTTATACTGTCCAGTTCGTCATCTGCCTGGACAATCTGGTAAAAGGCGTCATACACAAGGTCCGCCTGGTCCAGTTTCGGGGCAAGGAAATAGACCTTTGCCCCATACTCGCCGTCTATATATGCCATGTATGCCGCAATAGCGGCGGCAAACAATGTTTTACCGTTCTTACGTGCTACAACTATGAAAACTTCCCGGAATTGCCTATAACCGGTCCGCTTGTCCATTATGCCAAAAATGGCCGAAACTATGGCCTTTTGCCACAATTCAAGTTTTAATAAATCGTTTCGTCCCTCTGAATGATGACAAAAGTTTTCTATGAAGTTTATAGCCTTATTGGCCTTTTCCTCGTCAAAATCCCATTTGCCACTTTTTAAACCATTCACAAGGATTTCATAAATGGTCTTTATCCACTTTCCTACTGTTACGGTGCCGTTTTGTATGGCTTCCCAATACTGGAAAATGTAATTGTTATCCATTCCGTAATGCTGCCAGTCTGCTTATATTTTTCTTTTCTTTTGGCGGCAAATACTCAATAAGCGTGTGAATAATTGCCGTATATTGGCGTGAATATTTCTCGTAAATCGTGGCTGACGGGTGGGCTTTTACAAATTTCTGTGAAGCGTTTACCGTTTCCGTGGTAAGCCCCTCTTTTTTCAATTCTTCTTTCGCCTGGAAGCAAGCCACTTTTAAAAATGCCGCTTCCTCAACAAGTGAATTTACAAGGCTTTTCTTGTCCTCGTCATCTATTCCGGCAAACATGGGCGTAAGAAATTCTATCTCTTTCTTTATCCTCGCATTTGTGAGTTTATTTGTTCTTTTTTTCGCTTTCTTCTCGTTACTTTTTGTTTCTTCTGCCATATTTTGACCCCCCTCATATGCGTGCGACCCTGCGGAGTTTTTTTGAAGTATCTCCCTCGGTTCTTATGGGGGTGTCCAAAATCAACCCACCGGGGGGAGTGGTCTGCCGCTTTTCTTCTTTTGGCGGTAATAATTTTCCGTCACTGTCAAACCGATAACGATTGTTAGGCTTTGCCTTATGCTCTTTGTTATGGCAATCCTCACAAAGATATTCCAGGTTGTCCACGTCAAGGGTCACGCCTGGGTTGTGGATATTCTCCGGCGTAATGTAATCCTTGTGGTGGACAATCACACCGGGACGATAAAGCCCGGCGGCTCTGCACCGCTCACACAATCCATTGGCCCGTTTAATAACTGTCTGCCTGGCTCTCTTCCATGCTGCTGACTTGTAGAAGTCCTTTGCATATTCTTTCATCTGCTGCCACCGTCCTTTCCCTCATGCTGATAGGCTCATGGGTAAACCCTACCCACAAGCCTATGTTAATATAAAACACTCTGACATTCTGACCCACTTGCTTTGTGTCCTGCTGCCGCCTGGTTATTTCCCCACAATGGGGATAAACTGAAACGTCCACGCTTCATCATGGATTGAAATAATATTACCGTCCTCATTGATTGCCAGTATATCAATAAACTTCGGTTTCAAAACCATGTCCCTTTTATCCCACTCCACATTCTCCGGCATATGCACTTCCATAAGTGCTATTGCATTAAATACTTTGTCCCCATGCACTACTTTAAATCTGCTTAAATCAATTCCCATGTTCCTGCCCTTTCTGCTCCGGTAGCATATCCATGGCGGACGCTACCCGTTTAATAAATTCCTGGCGGTATTCATAGAATTGGCGGCGGCCACACAAGGCGTCTGCTATGTACTCATAAGGCATATTATAAACAATGCTCTTATAAATCTTCTCCTGCATTTTCCGCCGTACCCGGACGCTTTCAATATTCCCACACGTACCACGCAAGGCATTTTCTACAACCCGGGCGGCCTGCAAATCAAAGGCACTTGCCTGGCCGTTCTTTATTCTCTTTTTTCTCTTCTCGTTGCCTTGTATGATACTACGGGCTATCGTTTTAATATCGGCGTCCAGTTTTACCAATCCTCTGCACCCCCGTTACTCTTCATAGATTTTCTTGGAAGTCTCTGACCTCTCCACCTTTATGCTTTCTTTCGCCATTTTGGAAACCTTTGCTTTTACACCCTGGCCTACGTCAATGGTTATTCCTTTCATGTGTTTTGCTTCTATGGCGTCCACCACGTTAAGCATGACCGTAACTACATCCTGGTCTATGGGTCTTTCTGCGGTGCTTCCGAAAAGTTCCGTTATGCGGCTCTTTGCTTTTTGGACCCGCTCTTTACTTTCTGCGTACTTCTTGGCGGCGTCACACTCACACTTGCACGTCACGGCTTCGTCCACATCTTCCTGGCTCCACCCGGTCAATGTATGAACCATTCCGGCTTGGCCGCAAAAACGGCAATATCCCGTTTGGCTCTCCACTCCGTCCGGCATTTCCCGGTCCTCTTCCTGCTCCATTTCCCTTAAATCCTCTTCCGGTATCTTATGACCGCCGTCTGTCCGTTTTTTTTGTCATGGCTTAATCTCCTTTCTTTTCCGCCCGTTTATAGGCTTCCATGGCAACGGTAAGCACCGCCGCCGATTGTTTGACCGTCAACTGCTGCCCCTTTACCAAAAGGGCTAGGTTTTGGTTTATGGTTTCTAAGGTTTCCCCCAGGGAAAGCCCTTTTAACGGCTTCCCGGTGGAAAGATTTACGATAGCCGTTATAATCGGCCTTTTAAATGTGCCGTCAACTGCTGCCATGTTGGCTTCCAATGTAGCTTCCGCCTTTGTCGGTGCGTGTTTCTCGCAATTCCGGCAAGGCTCACGGCTGAACATACGCCCCACCACTGGCACACCGTCACAACGTCCGTTAATCCATGGGGCATTTAAACACTTGGAAAGCGGCATTTTGTCCGGGTCCTGCAAATAATCCATGATTTCCGCCTTTGCTTCGTCCGCTCCATAGCACACCGCCGTTTTATAGCCCTGCTGCCGCAAGGCCGCCATAAAGGCTTCCTGGTCTTTCGTGGGCTTATTCTGCCCGTATTTCATTTCCAGGTAAAGGCCATTGAAATTGTGGCTTGGCACTGGCAAGCATACGTCCGGCACACCGCTCTTTAAACCCATGGCCTTTAATACTGCCCCGTTTGTCCTCTTTCCCTCGTTTGGAATGTGATACATGAGGGAAAGGCACGGTAAAATATGCTTGTTATTCTCTGCCCAGTTAAAAAGCGTTATTTGTTCCGTGGTTTCCCCTCTCTTCATGTTCTGCAATTTCATGTATAACCCCCCTTAACCCTCTTCAATGGCGTATTCCCGTTTACGCCGCTTGCAATCTTCCAACATACGTTCCAAAATGCCCACTTCCTCGTCATTTAACCAGGTATAATATTTTTCAATCATCTTTACGGCGTGCAACTTCCTGGCGTTTTCCTTTTCTTCCTCGGTTGTGTCGGTATCTGACACACTGGCTTCCCTGGTTTCCTCTTCCTTTGTCTTTCGGTGCTTCTTTTCCTCTGCCATGGCTTTTATTTCCTCGGCTCCCATTCCGCCCTTGTCCTCTGCCGCCTGGGCAATCTCCTTTTGTGTGCCCTCGTCCGCTTTTGCCGCTTCCATGGCCGCCGTAATCCCCAGGTTGCCGTTTTTAAACTGCTCTTTGACTTCCGGCGTGGCGTTGTCGTGAATGGTGTTAAGGGTCCGTATCTTCGGCACTTTTTCCCCCATGACGGCGGCCACATAATCCCGGACCCGCTCCCCGGCTTCCAGGATTAAAAGCCCCTCTTTCCTTGCCTGGGTCAATACCTCTTTCCACTCTGCGGCCTGGGTCATAAGGTCGTAATCCGTCATTTTCCGGTTGAATGTGTTACCCACCAAAAGGGCAATTCTAAATTCTATTTCCGTCATGTCCTTATAGCGGCATTTCACATTCTCAAACCCGGCCTTTCCCTCTGCCACCAGGATTTTAATACCGCCCAGGCGGCGGTGGCCGGAAACCAACCAATATTCCCCGTTTACACGGCCTAATACAAGGGGCTGCTGCAACCCGTCCATTTCTATGCCCGTTGCTATCTCCTGCAACTCGTCCATGCTATACTTGTTATGTTTTGTAACCACAATATCCCGGTAATTTACCACAATGTCCTGGTAATCCCTGTTCTGTCCTGCTTCCGCCTTGGTGGCGGCGTTCATAATGTCCAAAATATTAAATGCCATGCCCTTAACTCCTTTCCCCTGCTGCCGGTCCGCCAAATTTCTGCACATATTCCGCCGCAAAGGCTTTATAATCCTGGGCGGCTCCGCTGCGTATGCTATAATGCAACGGCGTTAAACGGTAAAATGTGGCGTCCTTTGCTTTCTTGGAATGTCTGATTTTTTGAGAGAATACCGGGCAACCGCTCTTTGCCCTTATCCAATTTTCCGCCGCTTCGCTTGTGTCTGATTTCTCATAGTCTGTTATGAGGACCCCGGCAAGCCTGGTTTTGGGATTGAGTGCCCTTATCTGGTTTATTTGCTCCACCAACTCTTCCAGGCCGTCCAGTGAATAGGCGTCAAGGCACACGGGTATTATTATTTCATCTGCCGCCACCATTGCGTTTATTACATTCATGCCCAAATCCGGCGGATTGTCGATAATGCAAAAATCATATTGTCCGGACACTTCCCCCAGGGCGGTTTTATAACGGTCATGCTGTGCGTGTTCCTGGTCTGCCTTTATGGCAAGTTCTGCCAACTCCATGAAATAATTACACGTCACAATGTCCATGTTCTCCACTTCGGTGTCTCTGATATTCCCGGCAATTCGTCCGGTCTTAATAATCCGGCACGCCCCGGCTTCCTGCTCCCTCTCATACGCTCCGAAAATCCGGGAAGTGTTGCCCTGCTTGTCATTGTCAAATAACAATACCCTGCTGCCAGGCCGTTTTCTTCTCTTGTCCCCCTCTGCCAGTAATTCCGCAAGGGACACGGCGGTTGTGGTCTTGGCAACTCCGCCCTTTAAGTTAATAATTGCTACTGTTTTCATTTCCTTTGTCTCGCTCCTTTCGCTCCTGCTTTTACCATACGGGCGTAAATATAAAACGCCGCATTGTAGCCGTTGTACTTAACCTCTGCGTCCAGGAATTTATAACCTGGGTAAGCCTTTTCCATTTGTGCCTTTAACTCTTCAAAATCCTTTGCCATTCTCTCAACCCCGGCTTTTCTGAATTTTGAATAACTGCGGCTTGGTTCCGGCGGCTTCTGTAAATTCTTAGACGGGCACCACCGCTTTGTCCCGTGTGGGTTCTGCGTTATGTATGTGGCAAGGCCAGTTATTAAAAAATCGTCATCCGGTTTTATCCGGCGTGTGTTCGGTCTGTCACATTTTCCCCATAATTCTTCTAACTCGTCCCGGTCCACCCCGTCCCCGGATAACAGAATGTGGAAGTGTGGCCTTTTGTAGCCGTCCATTGCCAGGATATAAATATACTTTGCATTTTCAAGCCCGGCCTTTTTCCTGCGGCGGTTTATCCGCTTGATAAAATTCTGTATATCTTTCCTGGCTCTCTCTTCACTATCCGGCAAACAATCATCATTCCACCCAAACGTGGCCCAAATATCCCCTTTCCCAAAATTGATATTTGCCAGGCGTATGAGATAACGCCGGGCGTTCTTGTCGTTTAGGTTCTTCTGTGACGGTCTGGTTTCCCTTTTCTGCTTTGTCACTGGCACGTCCTTTTTGTCCTTAAAGGACGGGTACACCTGGGCTTCTAACAGAATGGTGCCGCTTTTGATGTTCTCGGACTTGGTTGTGGTTGTCCTATAAAGGCACTCCACCTTTCCGTCTTTCATCAACTTTTCCATTTCCCATTCTTCCAGGTTCGCTATTTGCTTTTGGTATGCTTCCTCATAATCGTAGTTGTCATAGAGTTTTTTTTTCATAGTTCCCCACCTTTATGTAAAACCCCTCTCCCCTTTCCCTCTGCCTGGGTCCCTTATGCCCTATATAAATAATTTCAATAGGGTGTCCGGTTTGTTAATACCCATTACAAGGACGGGGAAGCGGTGCCGCTCTATCTAAAAAATCAGTCAAATAATTCGTTCCAGGCTTTCGCTACTACCGCATAAGTAAAAATGCCCGTGGCTGCCAAAATCAATATTGCGGCTCCTGCTGCCGCTAAAATAATCCGTATCGCCATGATTGCCGCCTTTCTTCCTATATATAGAAAAAACCGCTTTATTTCCTCTATATCTTGTGTTATAATATGGGTGTTAAGTTCCAACCCGGTTGTTTTGGTTCCCCACCTTGCAACCGGGTTTCGCTTTGCCCTTATTTAATCCCTGCTTCTCTCATTTCCTTTTGTATCGCCTGGATTTCCTCATGTGATTTTTTCCATTTTGATATGTAGCCCTCGCAATCCGGCGTTCCTCTTAATTTGCTTATCTTTGCACCGCCGGAATGTCCTGCCAGTCTTGAAAGGTGCTTGCTACAATTCGTATTAAGGCAACGGTTGTCACAAAATCTCGGAAAATTATCTGTATTTACAAAAATTAAAGGTCTGCCCATGGATTACACGCCCTCGCTTTCCCAAAAGTATTTATTTACAATCAGCATTTCCTTGGAAGTAATTAGCACTATTCCCATTGGAACCAGAATAAACGCAACTGTTATATCCCCCTCTAATAGCTTTACTGAAACCGCCGTAAGAATAAGCATTGCCACACCGTAGAGTTTTTGGGTAAGGAAATACCTCTTTCTTTTTTGGCGTTCTCTCGCTTTCTGTCTCTTTTCCCGTTCCCTCAACTCTGCGGCCATGTACCCCTCTATGTATGCCGCTTCCTGCAAGGCTCTAATTGCTCTATTTTCTTCCGTAATTGATATTTTTAACCGTTCCGCTTGTACTGCCATATTAAGTTCCTCGCTTTCCTGCTACTGGTTTACATACTCGCCCACAATGTCCACCACTTTGTCCATAATGGCTTCCAACTCGCTTACGCTCATGGCCTTATCATCTATGTAAAAATCCGCATAAACCTTTCTTGTGTCATTCCCCCACCTTGCCACCTGCTCCGGCAAAGGCTCATTCACGGCGTCAAACTCTAAGCCCTGGCTGTGGCACCATTCCACTGCCGCTTCCAGGTCACGCCCTGCCCTGCTTGTCCAAAGAATGACCTTGTGGCCGTTTGCTTTGAGCATTTTAACCGCCGCTACTACCTTTCGTTTCGGCTCCACGATTTCCGGAAACCTGGTAACTGCCAGTGTGCCGTCAAAATCAACCGCATAAATCGCCATGTGTGTTTTCTCCTTTCTCTCCTGCCTTTGCCCCTAGGCTCATTTCATACTTTAAAAGCATGGCTGCCGTCTGCACCATTTCGCAAGCGGCGTCAATGGCCCGGTGGAAAATTGCCGTTGGTGTGGTATCTTCGTCCAGGAAGCACGCCACTTCTATGCCTTTTACCCGGTCCCAAAGGACGGCCAGGGAAGTTTTTACATTTTCCATTGCTTCCTGGGCTTCCTCTGCTTCCTCTAAAATGACGGCATAGCCCTCATGTGTGCTATTGAATAAGGGAAACTTTGCATTTGCCCGGTTTAATTCCGCCATTGCGGCGGCTTCCACTTCTTTTCTTAACTCATTCATTGCCATTGTCCGGTTCCTCGCTTTCCTCTTCACTCTCCATTTCGTGGCTTTTCTCGTCCTGTGTGTCCGCTTCTGTGTATTGGCTCCCGTCCTCGCACTCCCGGCATTTATCCATGTCCATTCTTACGGGCTTTGTATTTCCGCACGTCCGGCAACTCCAACAATCACGGCCCTGGTGGTTGCCCTCTTCCGGTTCTCCTGCTGCCACATGGCCTTTCTTACTCCTAAAATCTATACATACATTAATTGGCGGCATTTTTGCCATGGCTTCCATGGTGTTTCCCATTTCTTCAAATGCTGCTTCAAACTTCTTTCTGTATTCTTCTTGGTTTCCCTTAATCGTCCTTAATTCGTCAATGCGGTTTAATTCCAGGGTGTCAATAAGGCGGTGCAGGGAAGCGGCGGCACTCTCCACGCCGTTTTCTTCCATCCATGCTTCAAATACGGCAACAACCGCCCCGGTAATCTGCTCATATTCTGCATGAAAACCCATGTCCTCTTCCTCTGCTTTCAGTTCGTTAAGAAATTCCGGCTTTTCTCCGGTAATCATTGCCTGGATATAAAAGCCCGGCACTTCCGCTTTTACCGCATTGCTCAACAATTCCGCTTTTGCCGCTTCTTTCATAAGGTTGTAATATTCCGTGTGCTTCATGTCCACGGTACCGTCACTTGTAAGTCCGTCCATAAATCCCATGTTAAATTCCTCGCTTTCTTATCTGTGAATTGGTGTTGTGAAATGATAAAGTGGTGGGTCATTTTCCACCGCTTCACGGTTTTTGTAAATCATAAGGGTAAAACGGTCCTGGCCCTCTTCGTCCGGTTCCCGGCGTGCGACTGCTTCAAATCCATAACGGGCGTTAAGTTTCGCCCCGTATACGGTATCTGTCAATTTTGCAATCTCACGGCTGCCCAGTGTCACGCCCTGGGCGGCTAACTGCTGCCACCGCTTAAATGTCTTGTCCAGGTATTCCAAAAAATCCGGCTCCACAATTCCGTTTAATGGTGTCGCACTCTTTTCCATGTTCTTTTCCTCGCTTTCCCGGTCCTATGACCGTTTACCCAGGCACGCCGCCGCATAATTTTCTTTATCCTGGCAAGCCTGGCCTTAAATTCCGGTAAATCTTCAATTTTTACCGTTATTGTCATTTCTGCCATGTCTCGTTCTCCTATAAATAAATGGTGTTATATAGGCTCATCTGCAAATCTAAAAAGGAATATTCCGGCGTTTCCTGCGGTTGCAACGGTGCCATAAGCCCACGTTTTTGCCATTCCTTATGTCTTATTTCCGGCGTAGGTCTGAACCGCTTAACCTCTGCGTCCATAAGTGCTTCCATGTTCCCGGCGTGTGCCATGAGAGCCAGGAACCCCGTATAAACGTCCTTTTCATTCTTTACAATCCGTAATCTGTCCGATTGTTCAAATACGGTCAGAAATTCCCGTAACTTCATAACGGCCACCCGTACTTGTGAAAATAAATGGAAGCACACACAAAGGCAATTATCATAACCACGCCCAGGACACCAAAGAAAATACGGCGGCCTTTGGGGTTTTCATTTGCACCCATTGAATAGATAATGGCTAACCCGGCCAGTGCCAGGTATAAAATTACTCCGCCGCCTATGACTATCAACAAAATTACAATCAATAAAAATACTTCTAAATTTGTCATGCTCTGTTTTCCTCGCTTTCCGCTTTCTTTATGCCGATAAAAACACGCTCCGCACATGGAACCGCTATACTATTGCCCAGTGCCATGTAACGGGCATTGTCGGACATTTCTTTGCCGCTTGCCCCGTACCTTGTCCATTCGTCCGGGAACCCGTCCAGGCGTTCACATTCAAGCGGCGTAAGGCGGCGGACCCGGTATTTAACCGCTGCGGCAGTCCGCTCCATTATCACGGCAAGGGTTTCACTTCCGCCCCCTGCCGCCCCTCGGCTCTTTTTCAACGTGCCCACGCCCTCTTTAAACTCTCCATAGCCGCTTGCGCTATATGCTACAACGTGCCTGTCTGATGTGGTTAAGGTTGGGCATATTCCCGTATCATCAATCCCTTTTCCGTTTCCGCCGGCCTTTTCACTCCTGCCAATAATGTTTCCTATAATTGTGTAAGTAGGAAGTAAATATAAGCCCGTTTTCCCACCGCCGCCCCCGGCGTTTCCCATGAGCGTTACACTTGTTTTGGCATTTATGTAAATTCTGTCGGCGGTGCGGCCAAAATCTAATTTCATTTGTCCGTCTGCGTCCTCTGCCATTCCTCTGCAATCCGTTCCAGTAAGGCTATTTTCAGAATTACCGGAATTTCCTTGTTCCTCTGCTCCGCCCTGCGAATGATACCCCAACATGCTTTCGCACTCAAAAAGTATTTGTCCGGCACGTCCATTTCCAAAATCATTGACAAGGTAGATACGTTTTCTACGTTGGGGCACTCCCCAAAATTGAGCGTCAAGCAATCGCCATGCGGTACACTGAACGTCCCCCCCCTGGTCCCTCATTTCCAACCATTCCGGCGGTTGCCCATTTCCCACTTTTAGGCATTGAAATGTTGCTCTGTGTGATTTCTTCCAGGACCCGGCGGAAGTCCTCGCCTTTATTGCTTGAAAAAGCCCCGGCCACATTTTCCCAAATGATATATTTTGGATATTGTCCATTTGTCTTTTCCCTCATTTCCCTGGTTATTCTCACGGCTTCCATGAATAAGCCGGAACGGGAACCGTCAAGCCCCGTCTGTTTTCCGGCAACGCTCAAATCCTGGCAAGGGCTTCCAAAACTGATAATATCCACAACGGGGATTTTCGCCCCGTCTATCTGCGTAATGTCTCCCAGTTGTATGGCTTCCGGGAAGTGCCGCTTTGCTATGTCTATACAATTCGGCTCTATCTCGCTTACCCATACCGTTTTGATACCCTGCCGACTGGCCGCCAATGGGAACCCGGCTATTCCGTCAAAAAGACTTCCCAGTGTCATTTCGGCCGTGGTTTTCATATCCATATCCTCTTTCCATATTCCGGCGTAAATTCCGGTATTGTATTTTTCTCCTGCTTCCCGGTTTCCGCTTCACTGTAATATTTCTCTTTCTCCTGCCTGGAAAAGAAAACGGTCCTTGTTGGTATTCCGGCGGCGTCCAGTTTCGCCTTTATTTCCCGTGTCTCTTCTCTATAAAACCGCTCCATGTGGTCCGCTACTGGTTTGGTGTAATCTAAGGGCGGTTTTGATACATTCAATAAGTCCCGTAATATTTCCGCCGTGGTTCTTCCGCTCCGTCTATATGTTGTGTTGGCAATAAATGTTTTCTGCCAAATAAACAGTTTAAAGCCCAGGGCTTTTTCTACTGCCGCAAATGTCTTTTCCAGTTCCGGGGAAAAGTTTGTTGGTGCATAAATCCATTCCGGTATTTTTTCCATGTTAAGTTCCTCGCTTCCTAAATTCATTACCCTGGTATAAGTGCGGAATATTCCGTTTTAAACCCGGCTATTTCTTTTCCTCTCATAATCGGAATTACTGCCACCTGGTATTTGATACCCGTTACCGTGTCCCATGACCGTGTATTTTTCTCTAATTCCTTGTTGATTTTCTCCGCCAATCCGCCCGGCGTTTCGTCTCTTAAAATTTTCACAATGCACTTGCTCATACTAAAGCCCCTCGCCCCTTTCTATTCGTCCACCAACTCTTCCGTTTGGATAATTTTTATAATTGAGACTTTCGGCGTAAAGCAATTTGTTACATAGCCGCTTCCCTCTGCAATCTTGTTTTCCAATGCTTCCGCAAAGAGTTTAGCGTTATGCTCTGCTGAAAATCTCCCGGCCACATACTCTTCTATGCGTCCGCTGCTTACCTGGGTTTCTTCCCCGTCCTCGTCATAATCGCAAAACGGGATTTCCTGGGTAACTCGCACCTGGTAAAGCGTTCTTTGCTTCATGTTAAGTTCCTCGCTTTCCTGCCCTGCTGCCGGGCGGCGTTTTGGCCGCCCCGTGGATTATTTGATAAATTCTAAAAGGTTTATCTGCTTCTTGGTGCTTACGCTAATTTAAAAACGTTATACAAAAAATTTCCCTCGCTATCGTGTACGGTTTCCACCTTTGTGAGTTTTTCAAGGGCTTCGCTCATTGGCGTCCCGTAGGTTCCACGCTCCCAAAGTCCCGATTTTTCAGCCATATCCCAAAAACAACCCGTGTATATTCCGCCACCGTCTGGAACATGCTTTTTAAAAGTTGCTTTTATAAAATTCTCGCACCATTCTACTTTAATCTGCTTCATGTTAAGTTCCTCGCTTTCTGCCCTGCTGCCGGGCGGCATTTATAACGCTCTCTGTGCTATTTCTGCACGGTAAGGCTCTCCGCCACGCTTCAATTCATTGTAGATAGTGGCCCGGTGTACTCCCACCGCCTGGGCAATCTCTGTAACCTTTGCCCCGGATTTCTTCATACTCTCAATCCGCTGCCTATCTGCATAATTAAGCCGCTTCGCTCCTTTTCTCATGTCCAACCACCTTTCTTTCTGTTTTCTTCGCAATAAAAAAAGAGTGCCACAAGAGTTTTATTCTCTTGTTACACTCTTTGATTTTTTGTATAAAAAATCAAATGCGATAGAGTATTAACCCTTGTCGCATTTGATTTTACAACTTAGCGTTGCCCTCTTAAACTCATCCGTTCCAGTATCTTCCCAGTTTGTCTTTCCACTGCTTATCACTTCTCCACTGGAAAATACATATGCATAGATATCTTTTATTTCGGCGCTACCATAATCATATGTTCCACCACCGCCTTTTTCAGTACGATACCTTACATACAATCCACACTTCCCATTCTCTGACTTGCCATCATATACAATGTATTCCACGGAATTATCACTTTCCGACAATATACATCTTGATGATGACTCCGAGGCGCCGTAATATACTTCGAATTTTCCAGCTGTGGCATCTGAATATTTCTCAAAGATCGCCTGATACCCGACTGTAATTTCCTTATTTTCTGGCTGATCATTTACATCAGGATCAACAGAGGAATCAGTGGAGCTCTCTGCATTCTCTCTGCTGTCACCCGAAGCTTTTTCCGTTATCGCAGAGTCTTGTTCGCTGTCTTTTTCTATATCCGTATCTTCTCTTCTATATCTGGTCGTGAGACGTCTACTGCTGGTCTGCCCATTAAAACGCATGGTCACAAGCTCGTCACGCTGTTCAGAGCCAGACACTACCACCTCCACACGATCAATATACCATGTCGTCTTTAGATCGCTTTCATCAAATCTTGCACCATCATTTGCCACTTCAAATGACCTATATGCAACCGTCTTCTCCTTGCCATTCAGCACCAGTCTTCCATGGGCAGCTCCAAATGGAAAATCCGGGTCACCAACAGAATAGATCACAAGCTTATAATCACCATCTGGAGACGTTGACACACTTATCTGCTCAGCTTCGTAACGCGTCTTATATCTAACATAACCTAATGGTAGCAACACCACCATTACCAATATGCAGGCTATGATAACAACATACTTTGGTATCTTATTCATGACTATTTCCTGCCTGTCTCCTCATACATTCCTATCTTCTTCATGTTATCCACTATATCTATGTAGTTTCCATCTATCGCATTTATATATACCCTCTGTATCGGCATGTCACATCGGTAATCCTCATTATATTCATTCTGAGAAAATATCCATGTCAGAACAAAATACTTATTTCCCGACTCATCAGCACATGGTACATAGGCAAGTTCCACATCATTAAATTCCACCGTTCCATAATTTGTCGGGTGATCCTTATAATATTTGGCTATACTCTCGCCCGCAGCTTTAATCATCTCATCCCAGCTTAAAAGCTTGACCTCCTCTTTATCAAACGTATCCTCGTCGGCATATACATACACTGTAGATGAGACAACCCCAAACTTATCAACACTTATTACCGCCTTGTCAACTCCACCTTTATAGGTAAGGTTATCGGTATCAATACTATCCACGGTGTCGATATCTGTTGAGTATACCACATCTATCCCATCTATCTTCCGTCCGAACTGGAATCTGTATCCATCAGGCTTTTTTATGACATCTTCACCATAAGTACCGCCTGTCCAGGCTCTCACCGCCTCTTCTGTCCCTGTGCAGGCAAATCCGCTTATCCCCAGATTGTCTAGTAACTTCATTGCAGAACTGAGTCCTTCATCTTCTGTGATTGGGTTCTTCTCATCCCCATCATATATGTCTTCACCGACAACATTGATCTCATACGTACTTTCAGTTCCTGGAACCTCTGATACAAGAGCCTTATCCTCACCCTCAGGTGTCATACCATATGTAAAATAGTAATTGTTATATCCACCTCCATCTTCATTATCCGATGCCGCCATAAATATTCTCTGTACCCCACCGGATTCCGCAACATAATGCTCATTAATCTTATATTCTGTAGCTATTGGTAACTCATCATCAATGCTATTTCTCTCGTCTACCCATCTTTTCATACCTTCCTCTAAAAGCTCTGCATAACCAGGATCATCACTCGCCAAAGCCTTTTCTATGTCCGCCTTATATGAAGCTATCGTGTTATCCAGGATTTCCTTTGACTCAGCAGCATCGCCATCCTGCCACCTTATTTCTGATGTCTCGTCAAAAAGTCTGGATATTATAGTTTTAAGTTCATCATCTGAACATGGTGCATTTACCATGTCAAACCCGACTTTATATACTCTATCAGCATCTGGAACCTCTATATCATCATCCTTCAATGTTATCGATGAGAGTTTTGATTCTCCTATGTCAAAAGTAACATCGCAGTTATCTGGTATATCCAGCTGTCCCTCAAGACCTCCTGCATTACCTGTATCATCACTTCCCCCATTCATTCCATAATCAACTTTTTTATTTCCACACGCAGCAAGACTTAATGCCATAACAGAAATAAGTGCTGCACATATTATTTTTTTCTTGTCCATCGTACACCTCCGTTTTATTTTACAGAAATACCTAACATCTTTACCGGGTAACATTTGACAGATATATGACCGTATGGAATCTTTGATCATCCTCTGAATAATATGTATCAACACTTCCACCATACTTTTCCGCTACCCTTTTCATACTCTTTATTCCAAATCCATGGAATTTTTGATCCGGCTTACCGGACTTTCGTGAATCATATCTGTGCGTACAATCATTTGTCATTGATATGATCGTTCCACCATCGTTCCCCTGTGAATTCATTCTAAGTTCCACACTGGCACTGCCTATTTCACTCATTGCCTCACTGGCATTGTCCAGCATATTACACAGAAGGACAGTTAAGTCATCTACCTGCATGTAATCCATACGTGCCCTTCTCACATCAAAATCATAATGAATCCCCGCATCAATGAACCTGCTGGCATATCTATTAAGAATAACATTTACCATATGATCATCCGAAAACCTTATAGTCTCTTTCAACTCGTTGGATTCATATATCCTTTCAATATATTCGACTGCCTTATCGTAATCATGATGTTCGAGCAGATCATGTATCCCGCTGATATGCTTTTTTATGTCATGTATCATTATTTTCTGCTCTTCGTCCTGACTGATAATTTTTTTATAATACTCAATGTCATATTTTTCTCTCTGGATCTGCAATGTTTTATCCAGATTCTCCTTGTAGACTCTCTGCAAATATCCGTAGATCACAAATGAAATAATAATTATCACCAGACAGATTATTGAACAATACAACATTATGGATTCCTGCATTTTGCTGATGTCAGAAAAGTAACACATGTAATTGAGCAGACACACAACAACTATCACACACACTGGTATGACAAGAATTACCCAGCCCTGTGCTCCCATATGTACATCAACCCTGTGTCTCATCCCGTATCGGCTGATTGCAAACATCACAAGGAAATACACAAACTTGCTTAATATTGCTAGAAATAATACAGTCAAAACACCACCAGATGGATCCCAGGATTTTTGACTAATTCCAGAAAATACCGCCACAACCACCATCTCTGACAATGTCATAATTACTGACATTGCCACACTGTGAAAAACTGAGCTTAAAGTTTTTTGTCCATATACGAATTTTATTATTATCCAGTTGAATACTGGAAATGAAATAAAATTAAATATCAATATATTTAGTTCAAACAAACCAAATAAAACAACATAACACGCCAACACCAAAACAAATCTCTTTATCACCGTATATCTTGGTTTTACAAACATCCACTCGAAGTATTGAAATGCTATCAACGCTTCTATCAGAAAAACGATTCCATAAATCATAGCCATTGTCATGTCCTTGCCCCCTCCAAATACATCATAAATGCATGCTTAAAATTTTGATAATTGCGTTTCGTTAGATAGGCTGTTACCCCAGTATCCAGATACACCAATGAATGATCAAACCTTACTACATGTTCCATATTCACAATAAAACTTCTGTGTGTTCTAAAAAACCCCCTTGTATTCAATGTCTTCTCCCAGTAATCCATCTTTCTCACAGAGATGTATTTTCCCTCACTGGTGTTCACAAATAGCGTATGTCCCTGTGCCTCCAGGTAAATAATCTCCGGAGCTCTGAGGATTATATTTTCATTCTTTGTCTCAATCAATATCTTAGTATTTGATGTTGTGTATATCTTAAGTCCATCCTGTATATTTCGGTATATACGAGATTTGTCAAGCGGCTTTGAAATATACCTGAACACCCTCAAGCTCATAGCAGCATCAAGATAGCTGTCGTATGCCGTTATTATATATATCAGACACTCCTCATTCTGCGCCAATAGCCGTCTGCCTATATTTATCCCATTCATTCCCGGAATTACTATATCCAAGAATACAAAATCATATTTCACTTCGCTTTTTATCAGATTCTCGCCATTGTCAAACTCATATATATTAGGTTCTTCCAAATGATTGGAAACAAAATATTCCTTTATCCATTCACTCAGCTGTTCAGTTACAAATATATCATCATCGCATACCGCTATATTAAGCTTACTTCTTTGGTCCATATGCTCACCCCATTATTATTATACACTTTGTTATATTACCTCTTCAATGCTGAATGCACGAAACGACATTATAGTGCCGATTTTGGACAAAAAAAGGCTTTCCGGTTACGAATAAACCGAAAAGCCTTTTTGCAAACATATTCAATTACAGATTCCAAGGATAATCCAGAGCACTGCTATCATACATCCGACTAAACATCAAGAGGATACTTTCTAAACGCTTTCTAAACAATCTTATTAATCAAAATGTGACATACTCTTCTGCATCTCCACAATCAAAAGAATACTGTGAAATATCTCCTAATTCTACTGAGGTAACTGGAAATATCGTCACAGTATCCAAAATACATTCAAATTCTTCTGTTGTCAAATAACTCATTTATTTTCAATCCGCTTTCTTGCCTCAAGCATCTTTTTCTTCTTATCAATAGATTCTGGTGAAGGAGTTCTTAATACCTGTTTAACAATATCTAATGCATCCTTACCAGAAAGAGTAGGTGTTGTCTGAATAGGCTTAACATAAGCGCTCATATCATCATCCTCCTTTTCTTTTGTAATAATGTTACCTCTATGCATATTATCCCGCCCGTGATGTATTTTCATAGATAGTATAGTCAGCAAATTTATATAGAATTCTAAAAAAATTAATTATTATTCTGCGAACAATTGGCCGCATCAATGGCAATCACAAGCATAAGTGCCATGATCTCATCACCCGGATCTGAGATATCAAGTGTGTATGTATCTCCCCAGCTGAGAAGCTGCTTTGCTATATTTGCCACCAGCCTGCTTCCAGCTGTGACACTGTAATTCCACGAAAGGAAATCTCCATCACACTGCCATCCACCATACTCAATACTGTACGATGGCTTGAAGAATGTAAATTCCTTCCTGATACTTCCACACGGTCTGCCACCCACACTGATGTCAAATGTAGGCAGGAATGTGAATAATCTCTGACTGATAAGACCTATCTCATTTCCCGCAATGTCATATACGTGAACCTGATGCGTCAGCCGGAACGCCTCCGACTTCACAAAATATTTTTTGTTTCCCCATTCATCATATATATCGTAGGTATCTGTCCAGGCAAATACCCGTTGTTTTATCATAAGTCTCATAAAATCCACTCCTTATATCATATGTCGCCGTGCATAAGCGCGATGACATGCGCACGCCTACTCAACTTGCGCTCATTATATGACATATCCCGGCACCACCAGCTTCACCAAGTAAGACACCACAAATATGCCCAGCCACACATACACATACCATAGCCGGAATCTCACAAGCGGTGTCCTGCCATTCGTGGCAAGCCTGATCGTATTGCCAATCAAATATATGATACAGATGCACGCCAGATACACAGTAGCCACATGGTAATACAGCGCCGTCAGCAGATGTCCGTGGAGCATGGCGAGTACAGCCCTTGTCGTACCGCATGCGGGACATATCACCCCTGTAAGCCGACGTATCTGACATCCCTCAAGCCATGATGTATCCGGCAGGACACGAAGGAGCAGTATATATACCGCCGTGCCGATAAGCAGTGTTATGAGCACTGCTATCTCCGCAATATATAACTGCCCCTCTGTATGTCCTAGAAGTTCAAATAATCTATATATTTTTCCGCTATGTCTTCCTGCGTTCTTATGTTCCATAGAATATCCTTTGTCTCTATTGAATGATTTCCGCCCTCGTATGTATAAAGTGGAATACTCTTAGTCTCGCAAAGTCTTGTAAGCTCACCCGTATTCACTAGTGGATCCGCCGTTCCGTGAAAAGCTATGCCATTTGAATTGGCATATTGCATGGTAATCTCCAGTGGTGTGAAATATATATTTCTTACATTCAGTCCTTTCTCCGCCGCATACCTTGCAGATATAGCTGTGCCTATACTCTTTGATAGGAATACTATATCCTCTGCGTCCGAGAAATCCACAGTCTTAAGACAATCAAGTGCTTTATTCCAGCCATCATCAAATACCTTCTGTATCTCCTCCGGGAGATGTCCCGAAAGCTTGCCGTATGTCACATCAACAATATCATATCCATGTGCTATCATATATTTTTTACTGTAGTAAAGTAACGGTTTATCAGTGTGATATCCGATTCCCGGGAATACCACGCATATCTTCTTTCCCATATATCTGTCTCCTCTCCGGATATAAGTCCCATCCAGAGTACATAAATTATCAGCACCCCTATTACATCATGCCTTTATTCTAATCGTCCTGATTCTTCTGCTATTTTATCAGCATAGCATCGCCAAATGAGAAGAATCTGTACTTCTCCTCAACCGCCACCTTGTACGCCTCAAGTATATGTTCCCTGTCGTACAGCGCAGAAACAAGCATAAGAAGCGTTGACTCAGGCAGATGAAAATTCGTGATGAGCGCGTCAATAACCTTGAACTTGTATCCCGGATAAATGAAAATATCCGTCCATTTGCTGCCTGCATGAACTGTTCCATCGTCGTCCGACATAGACTCAAGAGTTCTGGTACTTGTCGTTCCAACGGACACAACTCTTCCGCCTGCAGCCTTTGTCTCGTTGATCATATCAGCAGCATCCTGCTCTATGATACAGAACTCAGAATGCATGTGGTGATCTAGTATGTTCTCTTCCTTCACTGGTCTGAACGTTCCAAGTCCGACGTGAAGTGTTACATGCGCGATCTTTATTCCCTTTGCCTTGATCTGGTCAAGCAGCTCTGTTGTAAAGTGAAGTCCTGCAGTCGGTGCTGCCGCAGAACCGTCGTGCTCTGCGTACACAGTCTGATATCTGTTCTTGTCCTCAAGCTTATGTGTGATATATGGAGGGAGCGGCATCTGTCCCAGCTCGTCAAGGATCTCCTCGAATATTCCATCGAACTCAAATCTGATGAGTCTGTTGCCCTCCTCAACTATATCAACGACCTCACCCACAAGTTTGCCCTTTATAAGTCCTGTCTCAGGGTCAGGTTCATTTGACTCTGAACCAAATACTATACGAGCACCCACCTTACACTTTTTGCCCGGTTTTACCAGAGTCTCCCATGTACAGTCGTCCTTTCTCTTCAGAAGAAGAACCTCTATGGATGCTCCCGTATCCTCCTTGACGCCCATAAGTCTCGCCGGAAGAACCCTTGTATCGTTGATGACCAGACAGTCTCCCGGATTCAGGTAGTCTATCACATCATAAAAGTGCTTGTGCTCTATCGTATTATCTTTTCTGTCCAGGACCATGAGACGTGACTCACTTCTCTTGAGGAGTGGGTCCTGTGCTATAAGTTCCTGTGGCAGATCATAGTAAAAGTCTGTTAATTTCATCATATCGTAATTCCTCACATATTTATTCACACAAAAATAACTGTCTGACGCTGGATATATACAATATCTCCGCGCCAAACAGTTACATATTATACTACTATCACAAATTTTTCAAGGATAGCGCCTATTACGCTCTGATCTCGATTCCGAGCTTTCCAAGCTCCTTGAGGATCTTGGCGATGATTCCATCAACCTCTGATGTCTCAAGTGTTCTATCCTTAGCACGGAATGTCATTGTGTAGGCCACTGACTTCTTGCCCTTGGCGATCTGCTCACCCTCGTATACATCAAAAAGTTTGTAGCTCTCAAGCAGCTTGCCGCCACATTTCTTTATGACTTCCTCTATCTGTCCGACAAATATTTCCTTGTCCACAACAAGACTCAGGTCTCTTGTACTTCCCGGGAACTTTGCGATTCCCTCGTACTTGGTATCGAAGTTTGAAAGCATAACCAGTGTAGGCATATCGATGACTGCCACATATACCTCACCCTTAAGGTTGTAGTTGTCACATACCTCAGGATGTACCTGTCCGATAAATCCAATTGTCAGGTTGCACTTCTTGAGCTTTGCCTGACGGCCCGGATGAAAGAATGTGTACTCTGACTCAGGCTCGTATGTCACCTGTCCCTTGAGACCAACCTTGTCTGTAAGCTCCTCGAGAACTCCCTTGAGATCAAAGAAATCTCCCTGACCATACATACCGATAGTCAGCTTCATTCTCTCCTCTGGAAGCTCTGTGAGTGGAAGTGACTTTGGAAGGTATACATTTCCGAACTCATAAAGTCTTGCGATCTTGTTCTTTCTATTATAATTTGTTGCCAGTGATGTGAGAACACCGTTCAGTGATACAGTTCTCATGATACTGAAGTCCTCACCGAGAGGATTTGCTATTGTAACGGTCTTTCTAAACTCGCTGTCAGCAGGAAGAAGCAGCTTGTCAAATACCTTAGGGCTCTCGAATGAGTAGCACATACCGCCAGAGAAACCATTTGCCTCAAGGACATCCCTTGCGATGGCATTGATCATCTGGTCGTATGGGAGCTTACCAACTGTTGCCTCACCTCTTGGAAGTGATACAGGAATGTTGTCGTATCCGTAGAATCTTGCAACCTCCTCTGCCAGATCTGCCATACAGTTCAGATCCTGTCTGAAGCTTGGCACATCCAGTGTGTTTGTCTCTGCATCATATGTGAGTCCAAGTCTGCCGAAGTAGTACAGCATCTTCTCAGGCTCAACATCTGTTCCGAGAAGCGCATTCATCTTGTCTGGCTCAAATGGGAGCTTCTTGTCCTGTACAGGATTTGGATATACATCGACAGCTCCGCCGACTACCTCACCTGCGCCCATCTCCTCGATGAGCTGACACGCTCTGTCTATTGCCTCCATAGCAAGATTTGGATCAAGTCCCTTTGTGAACTTGGCTGCCGCATCAGTTGCAAGACCGATCCTTCTGGATGAAAGTCTGATATTTGTTCCATCAAAGCAAGCTGCCTCAAAGAGCAGTGTATCGATACTGTCTGTTACCATGGAGTTCTCGCCGCCCATGATTCCGGCGATACCGATCTCCTTCTCACCGTCACAGATCATCAGAACGTCATGGTCGAGCTTTCTCTCCTGTCCATCAAGTGTTACAAATGTATCTCCGTCATTTGCACGGCGGACAACGATCTTGTTGCCAGCTATGGTGCTGAGATCATATGCGTGCATTGGCTGTCCGTACTCTTCCATAACGTAGTTTGTTATATCGACAAGGTTGTTGATCGAACGGATTCCCTGTGAAGCAAGTCTCTGCTGCATCCACTTTGGTGAAGGTCCGATCTTCAGGTTCTTGACAACCCTTGCTGTGTATCTAGGGCAGAGGTCAGGATCCTTTACCTCTACTGATATATAGTCATTGACGTCCTCGTCATTTCCTGTCTTTGTTACCACTGGTGGGTAAAATGACTTGTCAAATGTAGCTGCTGCCTCTCTTGCCATACCGATCATTGAGAAACAATCAACTCTGTTGGATGTGATCTCGTATTCGACAACAACATCGTCAAGTCCAAGTGCCTTCACAGCGTCATCGCCCGGCTTCACACCTGACTCCACCGGGAATACATACACGCCATCCTCCGGTGCTTCCGGATAGAAGTCTCTTGATGAACCAAGCTCCTCTATACCGCACATCATACCATTTGACTCAACGCCTCTGAGCTTGCCCTTCTTGATCTTGATTCCGTCAGGGTACTCATTGTTGTCGCCGTGTGCTGCCGCAACCTTACCACCGTCAAGTACAAGTGGGATGAGATCATTGACCTTTACATTCTTTGCTCCGGTCACGATCTGAAGAGGCTCCGCCTGTCCAACATCTACCTGACATACTACAAGCTTGTCCGCATCCGGATGCTTCTCCATAGTGAGAATCTTGCCGACAACAATCTTGTCAAGATTCTTATCCTTCTGTTCGTAACCCTCTACATGTGATCCTGAGAGAGTCATGGCGTCTACAAACTCCTGAGCTGTCACGTCCAGATCAGGAACATATGCCTTTATCCATGAAATTGGTGTATTCATCTATTTGTCCTCCTATTTATCATTGAACTCCAGCCATGCAAAATTTGCCTTCGGCAAATGGCTGGAGCTGCATGTCAAGTTTTCACAGAAAACTTGACACATACTTAAAACTGGTCTAAGAATCTCATGTCGTTCTCGTAGAGAAGTCTCATGTCATCTATCTCATACTTGAGAAGTGTTACTCTCTCAAGTCCGATTCCAAATGCAAATCCTGAATATACCTCAGGATCTATTCCACAGTCGCGGAGAACCTTTGGATGAACCATACCACAGCCAAGGATCTCTATCCAGCCGCTGCCCTTACATACTCGGCATCCCTTGCCGCCGCACTTGAAGCATGTGATATCACACTCTGCTGAAGGCTCTGTGAATGGGAAGTGGTGAGGTCTGAACTTGACCTTTGTGTTCTCACCGAAGAACTCCTTTGCCCACTGCGCCAGTGTTCCCTTGAGGTCAGCCATGGTGATTCCCTTATCTATTACAAGTCCCTCTACCTGATGGAACGATGGTGAATGTGTTGCATCTACCTCATCAGCTCTGAATACTCGTCCAGGTGAGAGGATTCTGATCGGAAGATTGCCCTTCTCCATGATTCTTGCCTGAACAGGTGATGTCTGTGTACGAAGGAGGATATCCTTTGTAACATAGAATGTATCCTGCTCATCCTTTGCAGGGTGATTTGCAGGAATGTTCAGCAGCTCAAAGTTGTACTTGTCATACTCTACCTCTGGTCCCTCAACTATCTCGTAACCCATACCGATGAACACTCTCTCCAGATCTTCAAGTGCTATCTGGTTTGGATGTCTGTGTCCTGTAAGCTTCTTCACTCCTGGAAGAGTTACATCTATGGTCTCTCTCTTCATCTTCTCTGCACGGAGTGCCCTGTTGATGGACTTTGTCTTCTCATCAAGGGCTGTCTCGATGGCCTGACGCGCCTCATTTACCATCTGGCCTACCTTTGGTCTGTCCTCCGGTGCTACATCCTTCATGCTTTTGAGAACCTGTGTGAGTTCTCCCTTCTTACCGAGTATCGCCACCTTCACATCGTTAAGTGTCGATACAACCTCTGCGCTCTCGATCTTGGCAAGAGCCTCTGCCTTGATGGCTTCCAACTTGTCTCTCATCGTGTTTCTCCTTTTTCTATTTATAGGGATTTCAATGTGGATCCTATATTAATTACTTCCATATATAAGTCACGGAATTGCTCGCCTACGGCTTCCGCAATTCCTACAGTAATTCGCGCTCCGCCCTATCGGGCTATGCGCTCATTCCTCTTTTTGGCGTTTACCGGGATTGCTCCGCGCTGCGCGCTCTCTCAATCCCTACACGGCATTCACACTCCGCCCTCCCGGGCTCCGTGTTTCATGTCGCGCGCGGGTGACAAATGTCTGCTGATGCATGCGAGCAAGCTCGCGCATCGCAGCCGCTTGTCACCCTGTAAACGCAAAAGTCCCTAGCATGTTATACATACTAGGGACGAATTATATCCGCGTTACCACCCTGATTCCAGACACTCTATGTATCTTGTCCATGTCTGACTCTCATTAGACGTTTGTCGCACGTCACACGCCACACCCTACACAGACCAACATCTGTCATCTGATAAAACAGATATCTTCAATCCTTCAGCCGTGGTGGCTCTGATGTGAAATTAAATACGCACTCTTACCTGACCTGGCTTTCAGCCGCTGACCCGGTCTCTCTGATGGTGACATACGTATCTTTTGCATCGTCACTGCCTGTAGAGATAATATACCTACATGTGGGTGTTAGTCAACATCTTTTTTGTCATACTGTCATGATCAACAACAATTCAATTTTCAGAAATATTATATAACTTGATTGTGAAAATAAACCTTACGAGTACCATACTCCTATTTAATCATCTTCCCGTTTCTTTTTCTTTATTTGTAAAGCAATTGATGCCAAAAGTAATATCCAGCCTATCAATAAGATTATATAAAACATCACCTTACCAAAATCTCCTTTTAAGATAAAATCGCTTTATATCTTTCACTCTTTATTTTCTTTGTATCTGCAAGTCTTCCTTTACTATTATACGTAAGTAAATAAATATCAAATCCATCTTTACTGCTATTTGTTACATATTTAAATCTATATCCCCAGTTTTCAATACCAGGAGACCTAATATCAGTACTTCCATAGTTACTTATTATATCTGAAAGAAGCGTAGACAATGTATACCCTGTTGCTAGACTTGCTGTGACTGCCCCCTTAGTTACCAAAATATCAATTGCCACTCCACCAGAATAGGAGGCTTTTATTTTATAATATGCACTGTAATATCTTACATTTATAGAAATTGTTTTCTTTACCCGCTTACTACTTGTATTTTTATATGAGCCACTATGCGTCTCAATCGCAGTATTCTTTAACTTGAATACACTCTACTTTTATTTCATTTATCTACTTCTACATCAACTTCTTCGTCCATCTTTAAATGTCGATTTTTTCGCATCCGCCTCTTCTCCGCACGCTTTTTCTTCCTCTCAAGTCGTCTCTTCTTACGCCCGGCCTTGTGCGCACGCCTTCTTATTCCCCGGATTCCATTATCCATGAATTTGTTGATCTCCGCGCCTATCAGCATGACGTACATACACATGTAAAGCCACAGCGCAAGCAATATCACACTTGCAAGGCTTCCATACATATATGTGTTGATTCCCACTATATTGATATAGCTCGATACGCCAAATGACAAAAGCATCCAGAGTATGGTCGTAAATGCAGCTCCCGGCACAGCGGTCTTGATCCTCACCCGCTCAACCGGCAATGCCCAGTATGCCACGATCATAACCCCAAACAAAACCGTAGGGGCAAATGCTATCTTGACGATCGACAGGATATTCGCAACGGTATCCACCAGTTGGAATCTCTCCACCGAATCCAGCCGCACCAGCATTTTTGACACAACTACATCGCCGAGGATATATATGACCATAACCGCCACCAGCATCACACAGAATATCAATGTATACAGAGTGTGTATCGCTCTTCTGAGGAAATAATTGACGCTGTCCTCCTTGCCTGCCATGAAAGTGAGTCCGCGGCCTATAGCCATTGTTCCCTTTGACGCCGACCACACTGTGAGCAATATGGTTGCTGTGGTGGCAAGCAGTGAGCTCTTGCTGTCGAAAATCTCTGCAAACATGAATTCAAAATTGGAATTGATCTCCTCCGGGAACAGTTCCTTTATTATCTCCAACACCTGGGTCTCTGTGAATGGCAGATATTTGACAAATGTAAGCAGCGTCATCGCCAGTGGAAACAGTGACAGCAGCAGGAAAAAAGCAGACTGTGCCGCAAATGCCGCCACCTGATCCTTATTCATCTCTGCCATAAACAATCTGACTTTATGGTATATGAGCACTATGCGCTTCTTTAACTTCATAATTAGTGATTCTCTCCGTTACTTTTCAACCGAACTGAGAACTGCTCCGTTGTAATAATGGCTTATTATCTGCGCTGCAGTATATCCCAGCTTTGCCAGTTCATTTGCACCATTCTGACTCATTCCGACTCCATGTCCGTATCCGCCGCCCTTAAGTGTGTAGAGTCCTGTGTCATTATCCTTCTTTACATAGTAGAAATTACTTGGAACGCCTGTCCAGCCCGTGAGCTCTGATCCATCCTGCTCTGTTATAGCCTTGCCATCCGTGGCGAACAGAACTCGGATATTGCTCTGGCCGCTGACTACCACGCTTCCCTTGTCGCCTGTTATCGTAACTTCCTTCACAAGTCCACTGTCATCTCTTCCCGTCACCATTATTGACTTGATCTTGCCAACCGATGTCGCAGACACATCCGAGCATCTTGAAAGGCCGGTCTCAACCGCATTTCTCATCTCATCTTCTGTGTATGTAACCGTCCACCTGTACATAGGAAGATTTCTCTCAACCACATCTGTGTCTGTCTTGCCATCCATGAAATCCCTGAATGCCGCTTCATCGCTGAAATATGGGATGTCCAGCGCCGTATTCTGAATACGTGTACAGGTATATGGCATGCTTCCGCCCCACACCTGGTCACTCGTGGTAGTCGTTCCGCACGATGTTGAGAAATATACAGCATTTATGATCTCTCCGTTATATGTAGGTACAATTCCGGATGTGGACTGGACTGCATCTATGGAATTTCCCGTCTCAGGGAAGTTATTGTAGACCTGGCACGATGTTGTGTCATCAAGGTCTGCATTGTATCCCCTGTAGTTACTTCCAAGCTTTCTATATGTAAATCCTCTGGCACAGATTGCCATAGCCTTGAGTGCCTCCGGGCTGTAGCTCGATGAAACCTCACTTGACACTACCCCATACAGATACTGTTCTATATCTACCTGATTGATGATCATGTATCCCGACGAATCCTTTGTTATCTCAAGGGCTCCGTGATACCTCGGGGTGCCGCTTGATTTGCTGAGACTCGATACTGTTATCATTCCATCCGAACTCTCAGGCTCAACTATGATGGATGAGGCCTTGTTGTCGCTGCCAAGTGATACAAATTCATCCGCCTTGTAGGTTTTCTTCTTGCCATCGCTCGTCACGTTAAATCCTGTACTGCAGGTAAATTCCACATAGCTCTGATAATAATCTCCGCCATTTGTCAGGATGACTCTGACACTGTTCTCCATACCGGATATAACTACTGACGATCCGCCATAGCCGCTGCCCCCGCTGGTTCTGTCGGTGCCGGACGAGCTGCTGCCTTTATCCTCTTTCTTCTTTGAAGCCACAGTTCCTGCTCCCTGAATTGTGTAGTCATACTCCGCGATCTCTGTACTGTCCGTGTCGGCTTCAACATATTGCTTCAAATCTCCCACCGGATCATCCGGAGCTTCTATAACTATGGTCTCCACTGAATTGCCATCGTTGTTATCATCAGTCTCTTCGCCTACTCTGTTTTTACCTGTTATCATCATATATCCGACAACACATACCAGAATTATAGTTATGAAACTCACTATCTTAAAATTCTTATTGTATTTGATCTTCTGATACCATTTCTTCCTCTGATCTATTCGCATTCCCCTGTCTCCATTTCTCCGCAAATATATCCACATACAGAGAAAAAGCAGCATATACATGCTGCTTCTTCATCTTGTGTAATAAACTGAAATGCGCCCTTGCTTTTGAGTCCTAGCAGCGCTAGGTGGGCAACCGCAATTGTATATCTGCCTTCCACTAGAACTTATATAACGAGGCTTGACTTCAATAACAATGATATAGGAATCCCGTTTATTCAAATGTAGGTTCAAAATCACAAGAGACTTAATACATCTCAGCTATGAGCACATTATACCTTACCTTTACATCTCTTGCAAGAATTTTTCACGTGAACTTTAACCACTATAATTGACATTATATGCCTTCTTGAAATACCAATCTTACCTGTGTTAGAATGTAGATACTTATGGGAATTTATAATTATTTCCAAACATGAAAGGCAGGTGTTCACCAAATGGATAAAACCAGCTTACAAATGTTATTCGGCGTATTGCTCGGAGTATTTCTGCTTGCACTCATAGTCATGACTGTGGTGTATGTCAGAAGAAAGCTTGCCGATAAGCGCGAGGAGGCACTGAGAGATCTCGATCTCATGCAGGAAGAGGCTATCAGGGAGGAACAGAGCCAGAGCAAGGGGTACTGGATAAACCGTGATGACATCGAGGACGAGAATCAGGCTCATCTGCTCCGTTACTACCACTATTTCGATAATATCGATGAATGTATCCACGATCTCATAGTTGAGATGTATGACTGTGGATTTGTCAGGACAGAAGAGATATTTGTCGCAGCATACGGTGAGGAAGCACTCACACCTGATTCATTCATTTACATGACAGATGCTGACTGCGATCTGGAAAAGGCAAAGGCTGCACTTCCGCCTGTCAGTGAGAAGAACCAGAAGATCATCTATGACCTCTGGTGCTCATATGTCGAAAAGCTTCTGGACACTGTTGAGATACACACAACCGATGCCAACAAAGATATAATCAAGGACGCACTTATGGTTTATGGCCGCAAAAAGATAACCATACTCCTGCGCAGTCCAGAATAAAATAAAACCTTTCAAAGGAGATTTACAAAATGAAAGATAACTGTATAGTAGCTCAGTCAGGAGGTCCTACCGTAGCGATAAATGCTTCGCTGGCAGGTGTCATAGACGGAGTTAAGAAAAGCAACAAATTCACCAGAGTTTACGGTGCAATTCACGGGATCCAGGGAGTGCTGGACAATAATTTCATAGATCTGTCCCTCATGGCCCTCTCAAAATTTCCTCTGGTAAATACTCTGGAGCTCTCCCCTGCAATGTACCTTGGCTCATGCAGATACAAGCTTCCTGATTTTGAGGTTGACTCAAAACCTTATGAGATAATATTTGACAGATTTGAGGAATATCAGGTTGCCGCATTCTTCTATATCGGCGGAAACGACTCTATGGATACAGTGGATAAACTCAGCAAATATGCAAAGAAGATCGGATCGGATGTGAAGATCGTCGGCATCCCTAAGACCATTGACAATGACCTGTGCCATACCGACCACACTCCGGGATTTGGCTCTGCAGCCAAGTATGTTGCATCCACCATGCTGGAGATTGCCCACGACACTTACATCTACCAGATACCAAGTGTTGTCATCGTGGAGATCATGGGCCGTGATGCAGGCTGGCTCACCGCTGCATCCTGTCTGGCAAGAAATGACTACAGTCCTGCTCCTCATCTCATATATCTTCCTGAGGTAGACTTCGATGAGGATCAGTTTATAGAGGACATCAAAAATGTATTAAAGACTTCAAGATGTGTCATCGTGGCCGTATCTGAGGGTATACATGATAAGGATGGCAACTACATCAGCGCAACTTCTGCTGTGGCAGACAAGTTCGGACATGCCCAGCTCAGCGGAACCGGCAAGGCTCTCGAGAGTCTTGTTAAGGACAGAATGGATATAAAGGTTCGTTCCATCGAGCTCAATGTCCTCCAGAGATGTGCAGCGCATATTTCCTCAAGGACAGATATCAACGAGTCATTTGCACTTGGCCAGGCTGCTGTAAAATACGCCGCCGAGGGAATGACTGCTGTTATGTCCACGATCAAGCGAGTTTCTAACGATCCATACCAGTGGATCATTGAACCTGAGAATGTATCTCTCATCGCCAACCAGGCTAAGACAATTCCGCTTGAATGGATCACACCTGAGAAGAATGACGTCACACCTGAGATGGAAGCATATCTCAGACCTCTTATAATCGGCGAGGTTTCCCTTCAGTACAAGGATGGACTTCCTATGTACCTGCCGGTAAACCACCTGCTTTAAAGAATAAAATATCCCTAACACCTCAATATCTGTGGTGTTAGGGATATTTTTTTTATTTTGTATATCCTACTGCAAATTAGTGTATCCGAGCAGCAGCTCTTCTACTGCCATGGCGGCCTCGCGGCCTTCGCGGATGGCCCATACGACCAGTGACTGTCCTCTGTGCATGTCTCCGGCTACGAATACCTTTGGAACATTTGTTGTATATGAGTTTGGACATGGAGTCTTGACATTTGTTCTCTCGTTGAGTTCCACGCCAAAGCTCTCTGCCACATATGTCTGACATCCGAGGAATCCGGCTGCGATGAGTACCACATCACAGTCAACGATATACTCGCTTCCCTCTATCTCTGTCATAGTCATTCTTCCTGTCTCAGGATTCTTCTTCCAATCGAGCTTCACACACTTGGCTGCCTTGACATTTCCGTCCTTGTCCTTGATGAATTCCTTGACTGTAGTCTCATATATTCTAGGATCATGTCCGTATACTGCTATTGCCTCTTGCTGACCGTAGTCTGTCTTGCAGATCTTCGGCCATTCTGGCCATGGATTGTCTGGTGTTCTTGTATCAGGTGCCTTTGGCATCATCTCAAGCTGTGTAACGCTGACAGCGCCCTCGCGGACTGCTGTTCCCACACAGTCATTTCCTGTATCACCACCACCGATGACGAGAACATTCTTGCCTTTACAATTCACGAACTGCTTGTCAGCAAAGCCCGAATTTACAAGGCTCATTGTCGTAGTCTTGAGGAAATCAACAGCGAAGTAGATTCCCTTTGCATCCCTTCCAGGTGCTTTTATATCTCTTGGATTGGCTGCACCACAGGCAAGCACAACTGCGTCGTATTCCTTGAGCAGATCCTCAGCCTTCACATACTTGAGGTTCTTGTTCTTAAGATAACCTGTCATCTGATCATCCTTCGGACACACAGCCTTCGCAGATGCCTTTCCGGTTGCAACCTCTGTGTTCAGTACGAACTTTATTCCTCTCTTCTTCATGACATCTATTCTTCTGTCTATGATCTGCTTCTCAAGCTTCATGTTTGGGATACCATACATGAGAAGTCCGCCCGGTCTGTCACTTCTCTCATACACAGTCACGTCGTGGCCTCTGCCGATCAGCTGGTCTGCCACGGCCAGTCCCGAAGGACCTGAACCTATGACTGCCACCTTCTTGCCTGAGTGAACCTTTGGCTGTTTATCATTTACAAGGTCATTTGCAAATGCATACTCTATGATGGCTCTCTCGTTCTCACGGACCGACACTGGATCACCGTTTAAGTTACAGGTACATGCCTTCTCACAGAGAGCCGGGCACACACGGCTTGTAAACTCAGGGAAACAGTTGGTCTTGCTGAGTCTTGCAAATGCCTGCTCAAGATTGTCGTTATAGAGCATATCATTCCACTCTGGGATCAGGTTGTTCAGCGGACAGCCCGATGTCATTCCGCATATGTTCATACCTGCCTGGCAGAATGGAACGCCACAGTCCATACATCTTGCAGCCTGCTTTCTCTGCTCATCACGGCTAAGCGGAGTGTGGAATTCATTGAAATTCTTGATTCTGTCCTTAGGAGCAAGCTCTGCGCTTGTCTTTCTCTCATATTCTAAAAATCCAGTTGGTTTTCCCATTCCTACTTACCTCCGTTCTTAACCTTGTAGAATGCTTCGATAGCTGCCTTCTCGCGGCTCAGGCCCTTCTCCTCAAATGCAACTATCATATTCATCATCTTCTTGTAATCCTTTGGTATGATCTTCTTGAACTTTGGAAGATATCCCTCAAAGTCCTCAAGAATCCTCTTGCCTATCTCTGAATTTGTATAATTTACATGATCCATGATGAGCTGCTTCAGCTCGCTCACCTCGTACTTGTCTGTCACAGCCTCTATGGATATCATCTCTTTGTTAAGTCTCTTGTACAGATCGTTGCCCATATCAAGTACATATGCGATACCACCGCTCATTCCGGCTGCAAAGTTCTTGCCTGTTGTTCCAAGGACTACTACTTTACCACCTGTCATGTACTCACATCCGTGATCGCCAACACCTTCAACGACCGCCGTGGCACCAGAGTTACGAACTGCAAATCTCTCGCCGGCAACACCGTTGATGAATGCCTTACCACTTGTGGCACCGTACAGTGCAACGTTTCCTATGATGATGTTATCCTCATGCTTGTACTTAACTGAACGAGGCGGATAAACTATCAGCTTACCACCTGACAGACCCTTGCCGAAGTAATCGTTGCTGTCGCCCACCAGTTCAAGTGTAAGTCCCTTTGGAATAAATGCTCCAAAGCTCTGTCCGCCGGCGCCGTTGCATTTGACGATGTATGTGTCCTCATCAAGTGACTCGCCGTACTTCTTTGTGATCTCTGAACCGAATATCGTTCCAACAGATCTGTCTGTGTTGACCACATCAAGCTCAACGCTCTTCTTCTGTCCCTTCTCAAGTGCAGGTCCAAGCTTCTTCATGAGAATTCTCATATCTACTGTCTTCTCAAGCTGGAAGTCATAGACATTCTTCTCGTGATACTTTACCTTGTTCTGTGGCATATCTATATAAGGATTGTTAATTATCTTATCAAGGATGACATTTCTCTCATCTGCTCTGTCGCTGCTCATGAGGAGATCTGAACGTCCAACCAGCTCATCGACTGTTCTGACGCCGAGCTTGCTCATGTACTCTCGAAGCTCCTCTGCTATGAACAGCATGAAGTTCTTCACGTACTCAGGCTTACCTCTGAATCTCTTTCTGAGTTCTGGGTTCTGAGTTGCTATTCCGACAGGACATGTGTCAAGGTTACATACCCTCATCATGACACAACCCATTGTTACAAGCGGTGCTGTTGCAAATCCAAATTCCTCTGCACCTAGCATTGCAGCTATCGCAACGTCACGGCCTGTCATCAGCTTACCGTCTGCCTCAAGGATGACCTTATTTCTGAGATCATTCATGATAAGTGTCTGATGTGTCTCTGCAAGTCCAAGCTCCCAAGGGAGTCCTGCGTAATGGATGGAGTTGTTAGGTGCTGCTCCTGTTCCTCCGTCATAACCTGAGATCAGGATGACCTGTGCTCCGGCCTTTGCAACACCTGCCGCTACTGTACCTACACCAGCCTCAGACACAAGCTTTACTGATATTCTCGCATCACGGTTTGCATTCTTGCAGTCGTAGATGAGCTGTGCAAGATCCTCTATCGAATATATATCGTGATGTGGTGGTGGAGAGATAAGGCTTACTCCCGGTGTCGAAAGTCTTGTCTTTGCGATCCATGGATATACCTTTCCGCCAGGGAGATGTCCGCCCTCACCAGGCTTTGCTCCCTGTGCCATCTTGATCTGTATCTCCTTGGCACTCACAAGATATCTCGATGTAACGCCAAATCTTCCTGATGCTACCTGCTTGATGGCTGAGCATCTATTCTTGCCATCCTTGCCGATCGTAAGTCTCTCTATCGACTCACCGCCCTCTCCTGAATTGGATTTACCGCCCAGCTCGTTCATGGCGATGGCCATACACTCATGTGCCTCCTGTGATATACTTCCGTAGCTCATGGCACCTGTCTTGAATCTCTTCACAATCTCGCTTGCAGGCTCGACCTCATCGAGTGGAACCGGCTTGTCAGCGAACTTGAAGTCCATGATACCTCTCAGGTGGAATGGCTTCTGCTCATCGTGGAGCGCTGCTGTGTACTGCTTGAACAGCTTGTAATCGCCGCGCCTTGTAGACTCCTGAAGAAGATGTATAGTAACAGGATTGTACAGGTGCTCCTCCTTGCCGCTTCTGAACTTGTGTGCACCGATGCTTGTAAGGGCAAGGTTTGTGTTAAGTCCAAGCGGATCAAATGCTGATGAGTGAAGATCATCAACTGTCTTCTCAAGCTCCTTTATACCAGAACCGCCAACACGGCTTACTGTATTTGTAAAGTATCTGTCCACAACGTCCTTTGAAAGACCGATACACTCAAATATCTGTGATCCCATGTATGACTGGATCGTTGATACACCCATCTTGGATGCGATCTTTACTATTCCGTGGCATATTGCACTGTTGTAATCATCGACAGCCGCATTGAAATCCTTGTTCAGCAGATGCGAATCTACCATCTGCTTGATCGTCTCTATTGCCAGATATGGATTGACTGCACATGCACCATATCCGAGAAGTGTTGCAAAGTGGTGTACATTTCTTGGATCAGCACTCTCAAGGATGATCGCAACCGCTGTTCTCTTCTTGGTTCTTACCAGATGCTTCTGCATAGCTGATACTGCAAGGAGTGATGGTATTGCAACATGGTTCTCATCCACACCTCTGTCTGAGAGGATGAGGATATTTACACCGTCCCTGTAGAGCTTGTCGGCCTCGATAAACAGTCTGTCGAGAGCCTTCTCCATGGATGTGTTCTTATAATAAAGAATCGGAAGTGTCGCAACCTTAAGTCCCGGTACATTCATATTCTTGATCTTCAAAAGATCCGTATTTGTCAGTATTGGATGGTTGATCTTCAGCACATGACAGTTCTCCGGCTTCTCCTCGAGGATGTTTCCGTCCTTTCCGAGATATACCGATGTGGATGTAACAACTTCCTCTCTGATCGCATCGATAGGTGGGTTTGTAACCTGTGCAAATAACTGCTTGAAGAAGTTGAACAGTGGCTTGTGGCTGTTCGAGAGAACTGCAAGTGGTGTATCAGTCCCCATGGCACTGATTGCCTCTGCACCTTTCTCTGCCATAGGATATATGGTATTCTTGAAATCCTCGTAGGTATATCCAAATGCCTTCTGAAGTCTTGCTCTCTCCTCGTCTGTATACTCCTGAACTCTGATATTTGGAATCTTCAGATCAGCGAGATGTACAAGATTGCTGTCTACCCACTCTCCGTAAGGCTTTGCCAGCGCGTATTTCTCCTTGATCTCCTCATCAGATATAAGACGTCCATTCACTGTGTCGACAAGAAGCATCTTGCCAGGTCTGAGTCGGTCTTTCTTTACGATCTTGGATGGATCTACGTCCAGAACTCCGACCTCTGATGAAAGTACAAGGTAATCATCATCTGTGATATAGTATCTCGATGGTCTCAGTCCGTTTCTATCAAGAACTGCTCCCATGAGCTCACCGTCTGTGAATAATATAGAAGCAGGACCATCCCAAGGCTCCATCATGGTTGCATAGTACTGATAGAAATCCTTCTTCTCCTGACTCATGGCTCTGTCGTTCTCCCATGGTTCAGGGATCGTGATCATGACAGCCATAGGAAGCGGTATTCCGTTGAGCACGAGGAACTCAAGACAATTGTCAAGTCTTGCTGAATCCGATCCATCCGGATCAAGAACAGGCATAACCTTGTACATCTCATCCTGCATGATGGTCGACTCCATAGTCTCCTCACGGGCGATCATCTTGTCCTCATTTCCTCTTATTGTATTGATCTCACCATTGTGGCACAGATATCTGTATGGATGAGCTCTGAGCCATGATGGTGTTGTATTCGTTGAAAATCTTGAATGAACAAGTCCTATAGCTGACTCATAGTCTGGATCCTGAAGGTCGTTGTAGAACTTTCTGAGTTCACCGACAAGGAACATTCCTTTATATACTATAGTCTTGCTAGAAAGTGATGGAACATACGTATCATCATTGCTCTCCTCAAATATTCGTCTGACGAAGTAGAGCTTTCTGTCGAAGTCCATACCGGCCTTCACTGTCTCAGGTCTTCTGATGAATGCCTGCATGATGCATGGCATGACATCTATTGCCTTCTTGCCAAGGATTCCAGGTGTTGTAGGAACCTCTCTCCAGCAAATGAACTCCAGTCCTTCCTTCTCCACTATGACCTCAAACATTTTCATAGCCTGCTTGCGCGCCAGCTCCTTCTGTGGAAAGAAGAACATTCCTATTCCATAATCGCCTTCCTTTCCAAGGTCATATCCAAGCTCTGCTAAAGCCTTGGTGAAGAACTTATGTGATATCTGAAGGAGTATACCTACACCGTCTCCGGTCTTGCCCTCTGCGTCCTTTCCTGCTCTGTGCTCAAGATTCTCAACAATCTTGAGTGCATTGTTCACTGTGTCATGTGTCTTTATACCCTTGATATTGACAACGGCACCGATACCACAGTTATCGTGCTCAAAGCTTGGGTCGTATAATCCGGTATTCTCCGCTCTCTTATTCTCAATCATGTCCTGTTCCGTCCTTTCCATGTTTTTGTCATTCACAACGATATTTTGCTTTTAGCTTTTGTTTCTCAAGTAAATATTGCTATTTTTGTATTTTTCTCAAGTCGTTTATCGTTTTTGATATATTACTACCATTTACACTGTTTGTAAACAACTTTTTTCAATAAATTATCTGACAGTTTTCGATTAAAAAACAATGCTCTGTAATGTATATACAATTCTTTATGTTGTAGCCTTTCTTTAAGCATCGGATGTCTCATATCTCAATGTCTCCGATGCATAAAAAAAGGAAGCCCCATATCTGAAGCTTCCTTGCTTAATTATTATGTTTAGTTTTTTATTCCTCGACGATCATTCCCTTTGGAGGAGTTGTTATCGTCCTAAGATCTCCATCCTCGTCGCTTCCGTCTGATATTCCATCACCCGGAGCCTCCGTCGTCACCTTGACCTTCTGTGACTTAACACCTGATATGCTCTCTATATTGCTGCTTATCTGCTTTACTGTGCCTGATATGACGTATTTGTCAGCACCATACAGATATTCATGTAATGCCTCCACATTGGATGCCATATCAGCAGCCACAAGGCAGTTACCCTTGTCCGAGAGTTCCTTTGCCTCATATGCAAATGGGAATCCTGCGGTATCTACAACCTTATATCCAGCCACATTCTTGACAAGAGCATGTATATCGTCCTTGTTAAGACTTGTTGATATACATTTAAATGAAACATCAACAAATGAATCAAGTGAACCTGTGTCTGCACTGAGCAGCTTGTCTATAACCTTCATGAGGACTATTCTCTGTCTCTCGGTTCTTGTTATATCTCCCTGGCCAGTGGATCGTATTCTTGAATATGCAACTGCCTGCTGTCCATCAAGAGTATACTCTCCTGCCTCAGTTATTCCTGATGAATATTTGCCTGACAGGCTTATCTGCTCTGCAAGGTTCTTATTGAAGTTGTTCACCTCTTCATCAATGACCTTGACATCAACGCCTCCAACGGCATCGATTATACTTGCCATTGCACTGAAATCAACTGCCACATAATCTGTGATATTCAGGTCGAGATTGGTATTCAGTGTGTTGATGGCTGTAACCGCACCGCCGAGCTGGTATGCGTAATTCACCTTCTGTGTGGTATCCATGGAACCGCTTGCTATCTCCATCAGAGTATCTCTGTATACAGATACAAGCTTGATCTCCTTGGTGCTCTCATTGATGCTCACTATCATTATACTGTCACTGTTAGTTCCTGAATTCATATTCGAATCTCTGGAATCCACTCCGTAGAGTGCAATGGCACGATATCCCTTGGTCGCATCCTTGACACCGTCATTGACAAGTATCTGATCTGCACTTATCTCATTGATATCCATCTCATTGTACTTCATTCTGGCATAATTCTTGACATATATTATACATATGAGTATAAACAGTGCAAGCAGGACAAAGAACGCTATCGCCCACACTCTTGTACTGATGTTAAGCTTCTTTCTCTCCGGATTGACAACCTTTGGATCAGCCTCATCGAGAAGGTTCTCCCTGAAGAACTTTTCGCTGTCTGACTCCTCGTCCTCCTCAGGCTCTTCCTCATCATCCTCAAGCTCCACTTCATCGAAGCCCAATGCTTTGCCTATGTCTCCAAGTCCCAGATCAGCCGTATCTGATTCCGAATAACTGAGCTTATCCTCATCAATATCCTTCTCCATACGCTCAAGCTCATCCATGTCCAGCATGTCATCTGTTCTTCGGGATGATACTGTCGAAGCCTCTTCCACAGGCTCTGCCTCTGCAGCTTCCTCGACCTCATCGTCAAGGACAGGCTCCGTATTCTTCTCCAGAATATCTGCCGGCTCAGTCTTCTGTTCATGCTCTTCTACTGGCTGTGTGGCAGTTTCTACAACTTCCGCATCACTCTCCTGCGGCTCAGTGATCTTGTTATCTTCCTCAACAGGCTCTTCCTTTTTCTCAGCTTCTTTCATCTGCTGGCGGCGCTCAAGCTCCTGCTGAACCTTAAGCTTTCTTGCCTCTTCGCGGGCATTCTGCTCTCTCTCGAGCTCCAGCCTCTCAACCTCAGCCTTTGCCTTTGCAACATTTCTCTGGGTGCGTTCCCACGCCTCACGTCTAAGCTCCTCATGTCTTGTCTGCACATCTGTCTCAATATTGTCAACTTCTCTGAGCAGATTGTCCACAGATGAGCTTCCTGTGCTCTGTATACTCCTGCGTGGTCTCTGGGCAGCTTTTGAAGGTCTCTGCACGGTACTCTGATTGCTCTGTGTCCTCGGTACAGTGCCCTGTGTCCTCTTCACCGGACCTCTGTCCACAGCTCTGTCTGCTACAGGCTGTCCGGTCTGTCTCTGCTTTGCCCGGGCCTCACTCTTCACTCTTCTTGCCCTGCTGTCCTCGTGATAATACTCGTCATAATTCTCTTCCGGCTTCACAGGTCTGGAAATATTCTTCTGAGTCTTCTTCTCCGGCTTCTTTTCCGGTCTCTTATCAGCCTTTCTCTCCGGCTCAGGATCACGCCTTTTTTCTTTCTTCTTTTTATCCCCGAACAACAATGATCCTATCAATCCACCATCATCAAGATAATCATCATCGTCATCCAGCCAATCCATGTCCTCATCGTACCTGGATCTCATTCCATTTTTCTTCTTATTATCCATTGGAACTCCTTTTTCAAATATCTAAAAATGTCGTTACCTCGATTTATAATACATTATATTTTTTCCTTTTACAACATGTATTATATCTTAATTAGTATAAACACCTTCATATTAACACTATTTTATTTGACACATGATGTATAAAAAAGTATACTCGTATTAATAATGTCTAAATATCAATGCTTATTTTTTAAGGAGCAGGAAATGGATACTAACAATATTACTTTGTCGGTGGTTATGCCCGCCTACAATGAAGAACAGCACATCAAAGATAATCTTCTTGAGACTAGCCGAATACTCAGCCGTTTTCTTCATCATTATGAGATAATCGCTGTGAATGACGGCAGCAAGGACTCCACAGGCAAACTTATTGCCGAGGCAGCCGAAATGGATTCTCATATTGTAGATACAGGATATGATGTCAATCAGGGAAAGGGACATGCTATCACAACCGGAATTGCCAAAGCTTCCGGCAAATATATAGCATTCCTTGATTCAGACCTTGAACTGAGTCCATCTCTTCTCAAGCCATTTATGAAGCAGATGAGGGACACCGGTTCTGACATAGTCATAGGATCAAAGCTTCACCCTGAATCCAAGCTTGATTATCCTCCTATTAGAAGAGTCATGAGCTACAGCTATTATATTATGCTCAAAATGCTGTTTCATCTTGGTATCCATGACACCCAGACCGGTATAAAGCTTTTCAAAGCAGAAGTCATAAAGCCGATTGCCGAGAACCTTTCCATATCGGGCTATGCTTTTGATATTGAAATCCTTGTGGCTGCACACAGACAGGGATATTCGATATCCGAAGCTCCTATCGTCCTGAATTACAGCAGGGACGATGCATCAGATGGAAGAAGGATCAAGATCAAGGACATTTGGAAGGTATTCACAGACACTATTGAGATCAAGAAGAAATATCATTAATTTAGGGATTATACACGGATAGAGAAAATAAATACAAACTACACATTTATTAAGGAGATTTTTATGAATTACGAAAACGCTTACAAGCTTCTCGAAGAAAAAGGACAGCTACACTTATTAAAGTATTATGATACTCTCAGCGAGGCTGAACAGGCAGCACTCCTGAACCAGATCAGTGAAATTGATTTCTCACTTATCGATATGATCGGACACAATTCATCAGGAAGTGATTCTGATATCGCTCCCGTTGCAGCTCTCCAGATGGACAGCATTGCAGAAAAATATGATATATACAAGAACGCAGGCCTTGAAGCCATCAAAGCTGGCGATCTGGCACTGGTCCTCCTGGCAGGTGGTCAGGGCACCCGTCTTGGATTCTCCGGTCCTAAGGGAACCTTCAACGTCGGTGTCACCAAGGATATGTTTATATTCCAGCTTCTCATCGAGCACACCCTCGATATTGTGAAGATGGCAGATACCTGGATCCATTTCTTCATCATGACCAATGAGAAGAACCACGATGACACAACATCATTCTTCAAAGAGCATGACTACTTCGGTTACAATCCTGAATATGTTCATTTCTTTAAACAGGAAATGGTTCCTTCAGTGGACTTCAACGGCAAGATATATCTCGAGGAGAAGGGAAAGGTTGCCATGTCTCCTAACGGCAACGGTGGATGGTTCTCATCCCTCTGCAAGGCCGGCCACCTCGACAAGCTCACGAAATACGGAATCAAGTATATAAATGTATTCTCAGTTGACAATGTACTTCAGAGAATTGCAGACCCAGTATTCCTCGGAGCAGTTCTCACAGAGGGCTTCCTCTCCGGCGGAAAGGTTGTCAAAAAAGCATACCCTGACGAGAAGGTTGGCGTCCTGTGTACTAACCACGGAAAGCCATATATCGTCGAGTATTATGAACTCACAGATGCCATGCGTGATGAGCGCGATGCCAACGGCGATTACGCTTACAACTATGGAGTTACATTAAACTATATCTTCCCGGTTGACAGACTGATGAAGATCATGAATGAAAGTATGCCTCTCCACATCGTCAAGAAGGCTATCCCTTATGTCGGTGAGGATGGAGAGATCGTCAAGCCATCAGAGCCAAACGGCTACAAATTTGAGACACTGGCTCTCGATATGATCGCTTATATGGGAACATGTCTTCCATTTGAGGTCGACAGAGAGAAGGAATTTGCTCCTATAAAGAATGCTACAGGAAATGATTCTATAGACTCAGCCAGAGAGCTCCTCAAAAAGAACGGCTACACACTTTAATCCATGAATATATAACAAAATAACAGGTCGATGGTATATGCCATCGACCTGTTATTTTTATTCTGCCTCATTCTTCTGCTGTTTTTCTTTTTCTCTTCGGAATATCTCATCTATCGCTTCCCTGACAAGCTCTGACATAGATACCTGTCGCACCGCCGCACATTCACTGAGCTTCCGATGAGTATCTGTATCTATCCTAAGTCTCAGGATCGTATCTTTTCTCTTTTCCGTCGGCCTTCCCGGGCCTCTCTTCTTATTGTCATCCGTCATTTCTTTTCTCCGCCATATAATTTATTCCTATCAGAACAGATATTTTACAACACCATTTACCGCATAACACATGAAGTAAAAGCAGCTTCTTATAACTCCATATCCAACTTTTCTGTATACGGCAAATGTCTTTTTTGCAGACGACAGTTTTGAACCAGACTTACTGTTTCTCATCTGCCTGTATAATAGCAACGGCTCATTTATCGCAACCGAGCTTCCGTATTCCTTCAGTATCTGCAACCAGCAAATATAATCCTCATGGATATCGTCGTTGCCCATCGGATATCTGAGTGCAACCTGTCTGTCCATCACAACCGATGAACAATTGATCACATTTCCTCTGAGCAGCATCTTATAGGTGACCTTTTCAGGAACTCCGATCACTTTTCCCGTTCTGGATCCGTCTTCGTTCACAAGCTCCCTGGCCGTAGAACACAGAACCGCACCTGTCTGCTCCATAAGCTTCAACTGTTTAGCCAGTTTATCAGGCTGCCACTGATCATCCGAATCTATAAATGCAACGTATCTGCAAGTTGCAGCCGCAACCCCGCGGTTACGCGAAGCTGCAACTCCCATATTTTTTTCATTTCTGATGATATTCACACGGTCATCTTCCGCGTATCCATCAAGTGCTCCTGTCAGATCATCCGTCGAACAGTCATCAACTATTATGACCTCCACAGGAATCCCCTGCTTCATAACTGAATCCACCGCAGAATAAATGGTTCTGCTGCTGTTATACGCCGGAATTATCACCGATACTTTTTCTCCAGTCATCACACACACCTACATCGATATATATCGCTTATTATTTATCTGTTTTCTGCACAGTCTTTCCGAGGTCATAGAATGCATCCTCAGACTCATCAAGCCCTTCCGGCTTCACATTTACAGGTGAAGGTATCTGTACCTTCTCGCCATCCCTGAGTGCCGTGGTCATATTTGATGCGATTCCCTCTGATGTCTCCTTCTGGAACATGATCTTTACCGTCAGGAGCATCAGCTTGAGATCAAGCCATATTGAATACTGCTCATAATAGGTAAGATCCAGCTTAACCTTATCTCTAGGGGTTGTGTTGTATTTGCCGTAAACCTGTGCATATCCCGTAAGTCCGGCCTTCATCTTGAGTCTGTAGTCAAACTCAGGGAATGTCTTTTTATAAAGCTCGGCGATCTCCGGTCTCTCAGGTCTCGGTCCGACAAGTGACATATCACCCTTGAGTACGTTGAAAAGCTGTGGCAGTTCATCAAGATGCAGCTTTCTGAGCCATTTTCCCACAGGGGTTATTCTGTCATCATCCTTCTTTGCAAGCTGTGCTCCACCTGCCTCGGAGTCCATCTTCATACTTCTGAACTTGATGATCTTGAACACCTTGCCATTCAGTGTCAATCTGTCCTGCTTGTAGAATATCGGTCCTCTGTCATACAGCCATATCGCAAGTGCTGATATGAGCATAAATGGTGAAGCTATGACAAGCAGTATAAATCCACATATAACATCCATGATCCTCTTAATGATCATATCGTCACCGGTAAGTCCCTGATTTCGTGATAAGAGGATAGGCGTATCGAACAAATGAATAGGCTCAGCTCCTAATATGATTATGTCGGAAAGCTTTGGCACAACATACGATCTGATGGAGTGTTCAAAACAATACTTCACAAGCTCATTTCTTATATAAGCCTTTGTCTCGCAAATGATTACTCCATCGTACTGGAGTATCTTCTCCTTGATCGCCTGCTCGCCCTCGCTGACATGTATTCTGTCTTCTATTACATACTTGTCCTTACGGGCATTGATCTTGTCTATGAACTCTATCGGAGTCTTATATCCATATACCAGCAGCAGATGCCTTGGCGGATACATCTTCGCATACAAAAATCTACACGCAAATATCCAAATCAATATCACTATCGTTTCAAGCCCGGTTACCTTTAACAATGGTACCGGATTTACATAGTCACGACAGATTATACAGAGCTGCAGGTAACCAACTACATTGGCACACACGAGAGCCAGCAGCTGTGAGTAAACTATATCAAGCAGTCTGAAGAATCCGACTCTGTAACCACCATAAAGCTTGGTGAAAAGTATGATGATTATTCCATACATTCCGATAACTGCCCAGTTTCCTCTTCTCCAGAACGGAAGCGTAAGCGTTACCTCATAGTCCCGGTACCACATGAGTCCAAACAGCACCAGCTCCACAGCGATGAGTACACAGGCCTCACCCACTGTTATGAGACGTTTGTATCTGTCCCTCTTTCTAACTCTTCTGTTTTCTTCCATATTTATAGCATCTCCCTAAGCATCTTGTTGACAGATCCAGGATCTGCTTTACCCTTCATAGCTTTCATAACCTGTCCGACAAGTGCTCCGAGAGCCTTCTCCTTGCCGCCTCTGTAATCATCAACAGCCTTTGGATTGTTATCTATGGCTGCCTGACATGCCTCCTTAAGTGCATTGTCATCCTGAACAGTTGCAAGTCCGTTATCCTTGACATACTTCTCAGGATCTATATTATCTGCAAATATCTTTTCGAACACTTCCTTTGCAACACCGCCATTGATAACCCTGTCATCAACAAGCTTGATGAGCTTCGCAAGATTCTCCGCTGAAAACTTCAGGTCTTCCGCATCAACACTGTTCTCCTTCATCAGTCTCATGGTCTCTCCCATGATCCAGTTGGAAACCTTCTTTGCAGGTGCTCCCAGTGCAATCGCGTCCTCAAACAGATCTGCCAGCTTCTTGGAGGCCGTGATGATGTCTATATCATAGTCAGGAATCGCATATTCCTCTTTGTATCTTATCTTCTTCTCGTCTCTGAACTCAGGCTGTGCATCCCTTACCTGCTGGAGCCACTCATCGCTGATGTGGATAGGTACAAGGTCAGGATCAGGGAAATATCTGTAATCCTGTGCATCCTCCTTGGATCTCATAGGATATGAATACTCCTTAGTATCATCCCATCTTCTTGTCTCCTGGACAACATTTTCACCAGACTCGATGAGATCGATCTGTCTCTCTCTCTCATTCTCTATGGCTCTGGCAATGGCCTTGAATGAGTTCAGGTTCTTGGTCTCTGTACGTGTGCCAAACTCCTCTGAGCCAACCTCTCTGATCGAAAGATTGACATCAGCACGCATGGATCCCTCATTCAGCTTACAGTCTGAAGCTCCGAGATACTGTATCGTCTCCCTGAGCTTTTCAAGATATGCTATTACATCCTCCGCAGATCTCATGTCAGGCTCAGATACTATCTCTATAAGAGGCACACCTGAACGGTTGAAATCCACAAGTGAGCTGTCTGTATATGGATCATGGACAAGCTTACCTGCATCCTCCTCCATATGTATCTCATGGATCCTCACATATTTCTTAACTCCGTCAACCTCTATCTCAACCTTACCATCCCTGCATATTGGATAGTAGAGCTGTGATATCTGGTAGTTCTGTGGGTTGTCCGGATAGAAATAGTTCTTTCGGTCAAACTTGCAATTCTGTGTGATAGTGCAGTTTGTTGCAAGACCAACCGCAATCGCTTTATTCACAACCTCTTTGTTAAGTACCGGAAGTGAGCCCGGCATTCCTGTACATACAGGACATGTATGTGTATTAGGAGCTCCTCCAAATGCTGTGCTACAGCCGCAGAATATCTTTGTCTTGGTCGCAAGCTCTACATGGACCTCAAGTCCGATGACTGTCTCATATGTCTTTGCCATCTCTTACAGCCCCCTTTCTGAAACCTGTGCAGGTCTCTTGTACTCTCTAGTCTGCTCAAATGCATATGCAGCTCTGATTATGGTCTTCTCGTTAAATGCATCTCCAACCATCTGCACACCTATAGGCATTCCATCCTTATCAGTTCCACATGGAAGTGATATTCCCGGAAGTCCTGCAAGATTTACAGGGACTGTGTACACATCTCCCAGATACATCTTGATAGGATCTGAGAGTGACTCTCCCATCTTCAGTGCTGTTGTAGGTGCAACAGGTCCGAGAATGATATCATACTTCTCAAACGCCTTGTCATACGCCTGTTTGATGAGAGCCTTTGCCTTGAGGGCCTTTACATAATATGCATCGTAATAACCTGAACTCAGCACAAATGAACCGAGCATGATTCTTCTCTTGACCTCAGGGCCAAATCCTTCTGAACGGCTCTTCTTGTACATGTTGTGAAGATCTGTGTACTCTGGTGTTCTGTAACCATATTTTACACCGTCGAATCTCTCAAGGTTAGAACTTGCCTCCGCCGATGCAATGATATAGTAAGCAGGAATAGCATACTCAACCATTCCAAGATCAAACTCCTCAACAATAGCTCCCTTTGCCTTCAAAGTCTCAGCTACTCCATACACGGCTTCCTTTATCTCAGGCTCAAGTCCCTCTGTGAAATAGTCTCTTGGAAGACCGATCTTAAGGCCTTTCACATCATCCACAAGTGCGCTTGTAAAATCATTGTCATCTCTGTTAACTGATGTTGAATCCTTCTTGTCATACTGTGATATGATCTCAAGGATCGTCGCACAGTCCTCTACATTCTTCGCAAGTGGTCCGATCTGGTCAAGTGATGAACCGTATGCTATAAGTCCGTATCTTGACACTCTTCCATAGGTTGGCTTGATTCCGGTAACACCGCAGAATGAAGCCGGCTGTCTGATGGATCCACCGGTATCTGAACCGAGGGCACATGGCACCTCCTCACCGGCAACTGCTGCCGCTGATCCACCTGATGAACCACCTGGAACTCTATTTGTATCCCATGGATTTCTTGTCTCACCAAAATATGATGTCTCGGTTGTACTTCCCATGGCAAACTCATCCATGTTGGTATGTCCTACTATAACCGCTCCTGCTTCCTTGAGCTTCACAACGGCCTCAGCAGTATATGTTGGAACAAAATTTGACAGAATCTTGGATGAACAGCTTGTCTGCACACCCTCCTGGCACATATTGTCCTTTATTGCTATCGGCACTCCTGCAAGAGGACCATTGAGCTCTCCCGCATCTATCTTCTTCTGCACTTCCTCCGCCTGGGCAAGTGCTCCTTCACGATCAACCGTGACAAAACTATTATAATCTTTCTCGCACGCCTCGATGCTGTCAAGACAGGCCTGTGTCGCTTCAACTACGCTCACCTGTCCATCTTTAATAGCTTTTCCCAGCTCTACAGCCGTCATACCCATTAAATTCACTTCAGCCTACCTCCTAGTCAAATGTCTTTGGCACCTTGTAGCAGCCATCCTTCTGCTCTGGCGCATTCTTCAGCATGTTCTCTCTGTCGTCTCCATTTACAACAACGTCCTCACGGAACACATTGTTGTATGGGAATGTATGGCTCATAGCCTCCACACCGTCTGTATTAAGTTCATTCAGTTTGCTGACATAATCAAGCATGTCTGACATATCCTTCTTTGCCTGCTCCTTCTCCTCCGGGGAGAGCTCAAGCTTTGCAAGGATTCCAACATAATCAATTGTTTCATCAGTTATCGTCATGTTCTTGTTCTCCTATCTTTAATGAGCAAAAATAAAGAATGTGCCTTCTTATTATTCTGTGTCAAATAATGTAAACACATTCTCCCGCCATGGTATTTTGTACCACAAAATTCCTCTAAAATATATCACATCCTGGGATATTATGCAAGACTATGGGCATTTTTACCTGTATTACGCAAAACACCGCCATGTAAAACGCTGCATACATGGCGGTGCTGTAACTCTATTTAAATTATATACAGTACTAACTGTATTTTACTAATGTCTCCCTGGCCTGACTATCTCCTGAACACGACCAAGCTGTAGCCCAGCTCTATGTCCTATTTCAATAGAATATGTCTACTTTCTTATTTTTTTATATATTAATATCCCTGCACTTCCCATAAGAGCCAGAATAACCACAACTGCCGTTTCTTTTACAGGCAGCCGATCACCTGTATCTGGATGTCTGCCCGGAGGCGTGTTACGTGTTGTTGTCATGGTGTTTGTTGTTCCTGTTGTACTCCATGTAGTACGTTCCGTGATCGACTCTGTAGTTGTACCCGTCGTAGTTTCTGTTGAGGTATCCTCTGTTGTTGTTCCTGTTGTTGATTCTGTTGTCGTGTCTTCCGTTGTGGTATCTTCTGTTGTGGTATCTTCTGTTGTGGTATCTTCTGTTGTCGTGTCCTCTGTCGTCGTGTCTTCTGTTGTGGTATCTTCCGTTGTCGTATCCTTTGTCGTTGTGTCTTCCGTGGTTGTGTCTTCGGTTGTCGTGCCCTCCGTTGTCGTATCTTCGGTTGTCGTATCTTCGGTCGTCGTACCCTCTGTCGTTGGCTCTTCATCCAGGAAATCATTTCCCGGTACTCTGTGGAACTCTCCTCCGTTTGAGAATACTTCACTCACCACACAACCATCCCAGTTGTGTCCGAGATTTACCGCTGCCTCTGGAGCTATCACTGTTCCAAATCCCCTGCCCGCAAATGTTATGCTTCCGCCAAATTGTCCATCTGCTGCCGAGCTGTCATAGAAGTTAAAATACATTCTGTTGTAGGCATTATAAAAATTACCATTATCGTTTGCCTTTGCATCGCTCTTGCTTCCAAGTATCAGATCGCCCAGAACAGCATTCTGGATACCTGCCAGATCAATATTCATGAGCAGCACCGTATCATCACCATAATCCGGGAACTCAAAATATATCGGATTTGTGCCCGCAGCGAGCTGACTGTAATCCATGGATACCACATGCAGTCCGCTACCATTTACTGACACACTTCTATCGTTCATATCACCTGTTATATCAACATCCACAGTACCCTCTGTGTCTGCATAAGTCCTAAGTTTCTGACTATAGTCAATAAACTTTCTCTGTATATCAGCCATATCTGCATATTTAGAATATTCACCATCCTCTGCAATCTCCGCATCGGTTCTGACATTTGCCGGACTGTCAAGCTTTGTCTGGGTACCATCATTCATGCGGATATATATTTCACCGCAATCTGCTCTCCTGACTTCCGCTCCTGTATAAAGCATATCAGTTCCTGCATCCGACACACAGCCACACATCCGTTCAGCATTTTCAAAGTAGAATTCCTCATATACTCCATACGAATTTCTGAGTCCCGAGTTTGAATTTGCACTGAGTGTCCTTGTGATAAAGTTACTGTGAAGATGTGTCTGTGCATACAGTGTGTCAAAACATATCACACCAAAGTCCCCCATTAGCTCCGTTGCAGAGCTGCTTTGCAGCATATAACTGCCATCGTCTGCCTTTGCAAGTACTCCTATAGTCCCCGCCGTCACGCAAAGCACAAAAACCATCGCCACTGCAACTGCTATGAGCTGCATAGTCTGAAAGCACATCCCATTATCATGGTTACCTCTCATTCAATGTCCGCCTTAACTATTTCGTCTCAAATACATAGTATTCAACAGACTTCCCGCATATTCGTTATAATAAAAAAATCCCCGAACAGATTCGACATAATTTTCACTATGTCTTATCCATCCGGGGATGAGCCAGGCAGGTCAGAATGGTCTCTCAGGATCAACAATATGCCTTATATTCCTATCCACATATATCGATGTCTCCACGAACCAGTCATACTCCGGTCTGTCATGAAATGGTCCCACATAAGCATATCCCGCAATCTGTCCTGGCAGCTCAGCCACCAGATACGGATATCTCTCAATATCTGAATTTTTATCCTTACCAGGCTTTGACTGCTTTGTCACTTTTGCCCGCCTCCATGTTCTTAAGTCTTTACTCTATGATACTCACTATCTCCTCAGAGTCAGCCTTGACTTTATATGTCTCACCTATGTCAAGTTTGTCATATATAGACTTTTCAACTTTATATGTCTTTTCCTTATCCTTCACTTCACATGTGACTTCATATTCAACTGATTTTTCCCCTAGCCTCTCCTTGTCTGTGAGCTGGGGATCCGGGTATTCCGGTATCTTTCCACCGCCCTCCGCAGTCTCCGTCCTGTCGTACTTCCATCTCCATATCGTATAGTAATACTTCGTATTGTATATCGGCTTATCTCTGTACACAGGAACAGACCTCGTTCTCGTCACATATCCGTAATCATCCACATCATTTGCCACCTCGGAAAATGTTCCATCACCATTGTCCTCGTAGCTGTACTCCACATGGGAACCTATCACTTCATATGAATCATAGGTCTCCTCGCGCTCACCCACATATTCCTGTTCTGTATGATGAACCTCCTGTTTCGTGGTCTTTAGCGTGGCACCCTCGGGGAGTTCCCAGTCGTCTTCATCACACAGAATATATTTCTCCACATCAACACTGGTCTTCCATGTCATATCCCTGACTGTGACTGTCCTCTTCTTTGGCATGGCTATGATCGCCGTAAGTCCGATTATAGCCGCTATCACAAGCATGCCGATCAGCACTATCTTCCATGCTCCAAATGAATGTCCTCTTTTCCGATTGCCCTGCCCGCCTTTTTGTCCGTCGGCAGCCGTTCCTGTACCTGATGCATTCCTGGCATTCCTTGCGTCCTGCTCTTTCCTGACGTCAAAATACGCCTTATCCTTCGCACCTCGTTCAGCACCGCAGCTGCTGCACCGTGTGTTAAGAGCTGAATTGTAATTGCCACAATGATCACATAACCAGTCGGCACCTTTTCCCTTTGTCTGACTCTCCTCCGCGGACAAATACCGCACTCCATCCATATAGAACTTAACTTCCTGTCCCCTCGGCTTTCCGCAGGACGGACACTCACGCTTCGTTCCTTCTATATGTTTCGTACTACAATATGGGCAGTCCCAATACCCCATTACAAGTTTTCCCATACGCAATATCCTCCCCATATATACTACAGATAACTTACCTGCGCAGCAACATCATAATCATGTGGTGTCTTGTTATCAGTCTTGTGTCCAACGGCAAGTGCTATCTGGAATGAATATCCCTCCGGTATTGCAAGTGCCTTGTCAAAATATGCTTTTTTCTCCCCGTGAAGTGCATCATACACGCAGCCGATTATCAGATTTCCGAGCCCCATGCTCTCTGCCGCTATAGCCATATTCTGAACTGCAATTCCTGAATCCACCTTGCTCCACTTGAAGTCATCCTCAGCGCTTAAGAATATGAGCACCGGAGCCTCATAATAGAAATTGTGAGGCTGCTTATCCTGTCCGCGAAGTGCACGCTTCTCTGCATCAAGCTCTTCCAGAATTGGAGCATCACCCTTAACAACTGTAAAATGTATCTCTTTCTTATTCATACCTGTAGGTCCCTGAAGCCCAGCTTCGATGACCTTCTCAAGCTGCTCCTTCGTAACCTCTTCATCACTGTATGCTCTCGCTGAGCTTCTCTTTTTTATTACCTCTAATACCTGATTATCCATTGTCTTTTACCTCCTATTCTGTCATTCCTATTCTGTCATTCCTATACCGTTATCTCTATCTGATTATCCTCTATGCAGACCACACAGCTCTCATAGTATCCATCGCCTGTCGTCCGCGGTCCACTTGTCACCTCATAGCCATCCTCCGCAAGCTGTCTGGTAAGCTCATCCACTTTTTCTTTGCTTCCCACACTGAACGCTATATGTATCAATCCTGTTCTGTTAAGTGTCTTTTCAGGATCATCCATTCCCGGCCTGTTCATTATCTCAAGCCTTGCGCCATCATCAAATGTGAGAAAATATGAACGGAAGTCCGTCGTTTTATTATGATATCCCTCATTTGCTGATGCTCCCAGATATTTCTCAAAAAAATTCTTCGCAGCTTCAAGATCATTCACATACATCGCAACATGCTCAATTCTCATAAATGCAACTCCTCATTATCTTATACGCTACACTCAGATAGACAAACTACTATATGCATGCTGCTATAGGCATGCTATATAAGCTATTTTAACCCAATGCCACATTTTACACAATGGCATAAAAATATCACCTTTATCCATTTGTATGAATAAAGGTGATATCCCGTTAAAAGCAACGTCTGTAATCAGCCCGTTACACAATTTCATTCTTAGAGCATTCCCTCAAGAGTCTCTCTGATAGCCTTGATGAAGTTCTCACTGTTGAGGACTGTTGGGTTCTCAAGAGTTGTGATGAGAGCCAGATCCTTTGTCATCTTGCCATCCTCGATAGTCTTGATGGTTGCAGCCTCAAGCTTGTCTGCAAAATCCTGAAGTGCCTGGATTCCATCAAGCTCTCCACGCTTTCTGAGTGCTCCTGACCATGCGAAGATAGTTGCAACTGAGTTGGTTGATGTCTCCTCACCGGCAAGGTGCTTGTAGTAATGTCTCATAACTGTTCCGTGTGCTGCCTCGTACTCATACTTTCCATCAGGAGATACGAGAACTGATGTCATCATGGCAAGTGAACCAAATGCTGATGAGATCATATCACTCATTACATCTCCATCATAATTCTTACATGCCCAGATGTAACCGCCTTCACTCTTCATAACACGGGCAACCGCATCATCTATAAGTGTGTAGAAGTACTCAATACCTGCTGCATCGAACTGCTCCTTATACTCTGCATCGAATATCTCCTGGAAGATATCCTTGAATGTATGGTCATACTTCTTTGATATGGTATCCTTTGTGGCAAACCACAGTGTCTGCTTGGTATCAAGCGCATACTTGAAACAGCTTCTTGCAAAGCTCTCAATAGACTTGTCCACGTTGTGCTGTCCCTGAAGAACACCAGGGCCATCAAACTTATGTATAGTCTCCTTTATAACCTGTCCGTCATCGCCTGTGAATACAAGCTCTGCAGTTCCAGGACCTGGAACATCTATCTCTACGCTCTTGTATACATCACCATATGCATGTCTTGCGATGGTGATAGGCTTCTTCCAGTTCTTAACACATGGCTCGATTCCCTTTACTACGATAGGTGCTCTGAACACTGTACCATCAAGGATCGCTCTGATGGTTCCGTTAGGGCTCTTCCACATCTCCTTGAGATTGTACTCCTTAACTCTTGCCGCATTAGGTGTGATAGTAGCACACTTTACAGCTACGCCATACTTCTGTGTTGCGTATGCTGAGTCAAATGTTACCTTGTCATCTGTCTCATTTCTATGTACAAGTCCAAGGTCATAGTACTCTGACTTGAGATCGATAAATGGATAAATAAGCTCATCCTTTATATACTGCCAGAGAATTCTGGTCATCTCATCTCCATCCATCTCTACAAGTGGTGTGGTCATCTGAATCTTTTCCATGTTTTATGTCCTCCATCTTTGTGTTTTCTAAGTTTTGTTATATACTCACTGCCGATTATAAACTATAAGGGGCTATATTTCTAGTTTTTTTGAATTATACATACCAATTATTAATTTTCTTAAGCCCTATAACCATATTCTTGATCAGCTATTTTTTTCAGCCTTACACATATCCATATATTCCTCTCACGGATACTTCCCCGGATATTATATCGTGAACCTCGCCATCGGCATCCCTCACCAGAAGTCCGCCATCCTTTGAAAGTCCAAGCGCCGTGTACTCTGTCTTTTTATCCCCCTCTATTACATACACCTGCTTATCCCTGTTCACAAGATAACTGTTGTACTCATCAACAAGGAATCCCAGGTCCTTATTCTTTATAAATTCGTCATATAGCTTTTCAAATTCATTTGACACCTGTGCAATGAACCATGATCTGTCACAGCCCTTGCCATTTTCCAGCAGTATTGATGTGGCCTTGTCTGCTATGTCCTCAGGGAAGCTTCGGTTATACACGTTTATGCCTATTCCCACAACAACATAGCTTATGTCAGTTCCCTCGGAACTCATCTCTGTGAGGATTCCGACCATTTTTTTTCCATCAGACAACACATCATTCGGCCATTTAATCTGAGGCTTTACTCCATCCACCTTGCTGAACGCTCTGGCAAGTGCCACCGCCGACACCAGAGTTATCCTTGACACACAGGAAATATCTATGTCCGGCTTGAGCAGATACGACATGGATATTGTCGTGCCCTTATCAGAATTCCAACTGTGGCCTCTTCGTCCCTTTCCTGCAGTCTGCTCATTTGCCACGAACAGAGCTCCGTGAACACAGTCAGTTTCCCCGACTATCTTGGCACGGGTGTTCGTTGAATCCGTCTCATCATAATAGTAAAGCTTTCTGGCAAATGTTCCGGTCTCAAGATACTTTGAGATCTTCTCCTCAGACATTACATCAGGCTCACTCACCAATCTGTATCCCTTGTTGTTCACGCCCTCGATCACATAACCTTCATTCTTGAGTGCCTGTATGTTCTTCCACACCGCTGTTCTGGATACCCCCAACAGCTCACAGAGCTCCTGTCCTGACACATATCCATCACTGTTCTGCAGCTTTTCAAGTATTTTATTCTTCATCAGTTCTTACCTTCTCTCTCAGGATATCGTATACCGCCTCACATTTGCCTTTTGCTCCGGCAAATGGAACTATGTAACTCTCCCTGCCTCTGTCAAACTTAATTATATAATACTTCAATTCAGGATCAGGCTCTATCATGATATACCCTGTAATAGTCTCATACGGTATCACCTTACTGCCTCTCTTCTGAATGATCGTTACAACATCCTGACCAAACAGATATGTCATATCATATGCAGACTTTCTAAATGAAGCCTTGACCACATAAAATCCATATGCCATGGCCGCAATCGCAATAGCAGCCTTTATCATTCTGTAGTGACCTCCCATAGCCCACCACACAAGTGCTATACCTGCCAGTACAAATATTATGCCAACCACCCTGTATGCTATCCTGGTGCTCTTTCTCTTGACTACCTTCTGTCTGATGATTCCATCTGCCTGAGTCTCCTGTTCTTCACGCCTTGCGCGCTCCAGCTCGTCCACGAGCTTTCCAGCCTGTCTGACAAGCACCTTCTGCCTGTAGGCTCTCGAAGTACCATTCTCTATGCTGCTTATATTTCTAATCTCTTCTCTGTGTTTTTTATTGTTCTTTTTTTTATCACTATCTCTACTCATTCCATATCCCCCGCCAGGTCATTATCGTTATCGACATTACCCTGGTTTGTATCCATGCGCTTTATGCACAATTATTTTCTCTTTTTTCATCACTTTTACGACTATACTTATATTAGTTCAGAGACTAATATATATCAAGTTTCCAGCATTACAAAAGTGTTTACATTTTACCACGTTTAATCACCTTTTTTCCATATATAAAATCATTAAAAGGTGATTAACTAGCAAACACACGATATCGTGAAAACAAGCAATTTATAAACAAACAACTAGATTTTTGAGAGGTGAATCACATGAAGAATTTTATTGCGCGCATCAGTGGCACAAAAGACCTCACTGAAGGAAAGCCTTCAAAGCTTATATTGAACTTTGGTCTGCCCCTTCTCTTTGGTCTGATATTTCAGCAGTTTTATAATATGGTGGATTCTGTCATAGTCGGGCAGAAGCTTGGGACTGACGCGCTGGCGGCTGTGGGTTCCACCGGAAGCATCAACTTCATGATACTCGGTTTCTGTATAGGAATCTGCAACGGATTTGCAATACCTGTTGCACAGGCTTACGGTGCGAAGGATTTCAAGGCTCTTAAGGCTTATATAATCAACAGTATATGGTCATCCGTTGCACTGGCTGCTGTTATAACAGTGGCAGTAAGTATCTTTACCATGCAGATACTCAAGGCTCTCAGAACACCTTCGAATATCATCGATGATGCATATATATACATATTTATAATATTCCTGGGCATTCCGGCAACCTTCCTCTACAACCTGACTGCCGGAATACTGAGATCACTCGGAGACAGTATCACACCTGTCATATTCCTTGTGGGTTCATCAATTGTCAACATAATACTTGATCTTATACTTGTTGTTCCTATGGGCGTCGCCGGAGCTGCAGTTGCCACAGTAGCTTCACAGGCAGTGTCAGGAATCATATGTACGATATACATGACAAAGAAACTGAAGTATCTTGAATTCAGTAAAGAGGATTGGACATTCAGCATGCGCCACTGCCTTAAGCTCTGCGGTATGGGTCTGCCTATGGGCCTGCAGTACAGCATAACCGCCATAGGCAGTGTCATTCTTCAGACCGCAGTCAATGATATGGGTTCAACATATGTTGCAGCCGTATCAGCAGGAAGCAAGATTTCCATGTTCATGTGCTGTCCTTTCGATGCAATGGGCTCCACCATGGCAACATACGGAGGTCAGAATGTTGGTGCCAGACGTCTTGACCGTGTTGATCAGGGACTTAAAGCCTGTATCAAGATGGGAATCATATATGCCCTCGTGGCTCTGGCTTTCTCCATCGTATTCGGAAAGCAGCTTGCACTTCTCTTTGTAAAGAAGGAACAGATTGAGCTTATCGGCTACATATATGAATTCGTAGTTATCAACGCCGCATTCTACATATTCCTGGCTCTTGTGAATATCGTAAGATTCATGATACAGGGGCTTGGATACTCGACTTTCGCCATACTTGCAGGCATATGTGAGATGATTGCTCGTTCTGTTGCCGGTTTCGTGCTGGTGCCACATTTCGGTTTCATCTGCGTATCACTAGGAAGTCCGCTTGCATGGGTATGTGCTGATCTCTTCCTGATACCTGCGTACCTGTGGGTTATGAAACAGCTGAGACGAAAATTCGGGGAAAATAAAATTAGCCGTGCCAAATCCGCAACGGCAACAATATAATCGGTTTATGAACAGACTCACTTGTGTCTCAATCACATGTGAGTCTGTTTCATTTGCACCCTATTGGGATACTAAAGTCTGTTCTGCATCCTTTCCTGTTTCGGAGTGATCCCCCTCCATTTTTTATACACCCGGATAAAATAACTGCTGTCCGAAAAGCCATTTTCCTGCGCAATATATTCCATGGAATAATCCGAATACAGCAGCATGTTCTGCGCCTTATTGAGCCTTATATACAATATGTATTCCTTACACGATCTTCCATAACGAGCCTTAAATGATCTGGCAAAGTGTGAATAACTCATACTGCACATTTCTGCCAGATCTTTAACCTCAATCTGTTCTGACGAATGCGCATCTATATATTCCAGTATGTGATTGAAATACACATCACCATCCGACCTCTTATACTTAAAATCTCCATTTGTTTTCATTTGTCTTGCCATGATGATGAGCAGCTTATATATCCCAGACTGAACCGCAAGCATGTACATCTCCCGTTTTTCCGTATACTCCTCAAATATATCCTGAACAATATCTGCCATACTTTCTTTTAGTTTTTCAGACCTTATAACCATACAGAAATCTGTAGTCTCCGTCCTGTATACAAAGCAATCATACATTTTCCTTATATAAGTCTGGGGAATGCCCAGTGTATACATATTAAACTTTATGACCGCATACTTCACCGATTCCGTACAGGTCTTATCCGCCTTTATACTGTGAAGCTGCAGCGGATATAGGTAGCACATATCCCCTTTTCTGAGAACCGTCTCTCCATCATTGCAGATCACCCGGATAGATCCGCTGACTATATAAAGCATCTCACTGTAATAGTGCCAGTGCAATTCAGAATGCACACAATCTGTGTAAAATATATCATATGGCTGTTTCATCTCATCAATGTACTCAAATATTTCCATAGCAGTCTCCCCCTACGATCCAAGTTGTATCATGATAGGTTTATACTATTTTTTGCTCTTTATATAATACAATTATTACATTTATTTGTATATGATAAAAGCATATCAAACACATACTAATGAAGGAGAAAATAAGATGCAGAAAGCAGCAAACAAGCACATATCGCATTCAGCACAGAATCTGCTGGATTATTTATCGGAGATTTCTGGTAAAAAAATAATAACAGGTCAGCACACACAGACCAATTCTATGGAGGAGATTGACTATATATACGAACAGACAGGCAAATGTCCGGCACTCAGAGGTTTCGAGCTGCTTGGATACTCGCCAAACATAAACTATAATGATGCATCCGCAGAATGTCTCACAGAGGTATATGAAAATCAGGATACCCTTGACACCGCTCTCGAATGGGCAAAGAAAACAAATGGCATTGTCACTTTCACATTTCACTGGTTCTCTCCGATTGGAGGTCGTGACAAGAGTTTCTACACAGAGCACACTGACTTCGACGCTGAAAAGGTGCTCATTCCAGGAACAAGAGAACGTGATGCTTTCTACCACGATATGGACATCATCGCAAAGGAACTCCGAAGATTCCAGCTTGAAGATATCCCGGTTCTGTGGAGACCTTTCCACGAGTCCGAGGGCACCTGGTTCTGGTGGGGTGCCAAAGGTCCTGCTGTTGCGGCAAAGCTCTACAGACTCATGTTCGACTACTATACAAATGTACTGAACATCAACAACCTTATATGGGTATGGAACTGTCCTACAAAAGGCGTATACCCTGGAGATGACTTCGTTGATATTGTCTCCATGGACATATATCTGCCGGAATACACAGCAACCGATTACAGTGAAGAATATACAAAGCTTGTAGAAGCTACCTCTCCGAACAAGGTTGCCGCCCTTACCGAAGTTGGATATATACCGGATATACATCTTCTGGAGAAGTCACACACTCCATGGGCATACTACATGACATGGTCTGAAGAATTCTGCATAGGAGAAAAATTCAATTCCAACGAAAATCTTAAGGCTATGTATGACAGCCAATATGCTGTTACCGGAAAGTAAGTGGGTAAGTCTGTTATATGTAACGGCTGTAATGCTCACTTTATAAAACGACTTCAAAAATCGTTCCTCCAGACGGATTAGACTTAACTGCAATATTACCATCATGCACTATCACGATCTCGCGGACAAGAGCAAGTCCCAGTCCTACGCCGCCAAGCTCACGGCTTCTGGATTTATCCACGCGAAAGAAAGGTTCAAACACGCGATCCTTCAATTCTTCCGGGATACCATTTCCGGTATCCTCTACTGACAGGTAAACGTGTTTTTCCTTCTGACGCGCTGTCACTGTAACCCGTCCTCCTGCGTGATTGTATTTTATAGCATTCTCAACAAGATTGTATAACATCCTGTAAATAAGGATGTCACTTCCTATCATCGTTACATCCGTACATTCTCCAATAAGTTCTATATCCTTTTCCTGTGCAAGAGGTTCCAGATCCGCCAATACCTCATCAACAAGCGCATCGACCATTATTTTATCATCCCGGCTCACAGTTTGAAGCTCACTCATATCAAGAAGTGTCTTTACCATTTTGCTGAGTCTCTCATTCTGTTCAGTTACCATCTTTATCGTCTGCAGAGTGACTTCATCATCTCCCGGATGCCGGGAAGAATTATATGAATCAAGCTGTATCTGCATTAAAGACAGTGGAGTTCTGAGCTCATGTGCTGCATTTGCAGTAAACTGTCTCTGTATCTCAAATGCATCCGAGAGGCGTTCAAGCATCTTGTTATATGAAACGCTGAGCTGGTTCAGTTCTTTAACATTGTTTTCTTCTATTCGTGAATCTGCCAGATTCTGTGCCTGTACCTCTTCAATTTTATCAGAAAACTCACTGATAGGCTTTAGTGCATGCCCACTTATAAAATATGTAGCTACTCCGCCAAGCAGGGCCAGCAAGGCAGAAATTATCAGGCTGTTTTTCTTGTAATCTGCCTTATTATTGTACACCTTAACAGAAAAATCATTTGCAAATTCATCCCACTTATCCTCCGGAATACTGATATATATTTCATCAGTACCGCTCCCATTATCATCTCCCTGGGCGTCAACGGTTTCTTGCAGAGAATCAATATAATACACGCCATTTTTATAGACAAGCAAAGTAAGGCATCCACATATAAGCGCAATATATAATGTGATTATACAGGTAAGCCTCCACTGCAGCGACATTCTTTTCATCTGTCGGACTCCTCTCGTATTTTATAGCCTTCTCCCACCTTGTTCAAAATCGGATCATATCCAAGCACTGCCTTAAGCTTTCTTCTCAGCGAAGACATATGTACTCTGATTGCTCCACTGAAGCTGTCAACCGAAGCATCCCAGACATGCTCCATCAATTCCTCCTGGCTTACCGGTCTGCCCAGATTAAGAAGCAGATATTCCAGGATTCCATTTTCTTTTCTTGTAAGGGGAACCTTCTCTCCTTTTGCGTATGCCTCACGTTTTATCGTATCAAACTTTATCCCGCCGCTTTCCAGACATACATCCTTCTGTACAAATTTTCTTCTTGTAAGGCTTCTGATACGTGCCTCAAGCTCCTGCAAATGAAATGGCTTTTCCATATAATCATTTGCACCCGCATCCAGCCCTTCAACCTTATCCGCGATCTGTCCCCTTGCAGATAATATGATAACCTTTGTCTCTTCATTTTTCTGTCTGAGTTCCTTTAAAATCTCCATTCCATCCACACCTGGCAGATTCAGATCCAGAACGATCAGATCATATTCCTCTGACAGAATGCATTCAAGAGCCTCTTCTCCGTCATAACAGGTATCCACCTCATACCCGACATCATACAGACTTTTCGCAATCATATCACATATCTGTTTCTCATCTTCAACTATCAATAATCTCAAAACTGTCACCTGTTTCTTAACAAAAATCCTTCTTAACAAAAATTTTACAACAGCTATTGTATAATACCAAAGTCAGCTGGTCAACAAACACAATCATGAAAGGAGCTACAATATCTTGAAGTACGGGAAAATATCTCAGATCATTTTACTCATCACGGGTATAGCAATGATCAGCTATGGTGCAGTCAGAGGTGAAGCGGCTGCCGTGCTCAGCAAAGCAATAAAATTATGTCTGGAGTGTGTAGGAATTGGATAAGAATAAATCACTGTCAAAAAAAACAGCCAGAATACGCGGATGGATACAGGCAGCAGCCACGCTGCTTACCAATATTCACATCCCCAATTTATTTAAAGGCAAGATCTATCAGGGCAAAGCAAAAACAGTATGCGTACCGGGACTAAACTGTTACTCCTGTCCTGCTGCAACAGGAGCGTGTCCCATTGGTGCATTTCAGGCGGTCGTCGGATCATCCAAATTTAAATTTTCTTACTACATAACCGGTTTTTTCATTTTAATCGGTGTGATCCTCGGAAGATTTATATGTGGGTTTTTGTGTCCATTTGGATGGTTTCAGGATCTGCTTCACAAAATTCCCGGAAAAAAGTTTTCCACAGCCAGGCTGAAACCACTAAGATACCTGAAATATATAATCCTTATTGTTTTCGTTATACTTCTGCCGATGCTTGTAACGAACTCCATAGGAATGGGAGACCCGTTCTTCTGTAAGTTTATTTGTCCACAAGGTGTTCTGGAAGGTGCTATACCACTTTCACTCGGAAATGCAGCTATACGCTCTGCACTCGGAAAGCTGTTTTCATTTAAATGCCTTATTTTAATTACAGTTGTCGTTCTGAGTATTCTGTTCTACAGACCCTTCTGTAAATGGATTTGTCCTCTCGGCGCAATCTACTCATTATTCAACAAGGTCAGCCTTATGAGTATCAAGGTTGAAAGCAGCAAATGTGTCGGATGCGGTAAGTGTTCAAAGGCATGCAAAATGGATGTAGATGTATGCAAAACACCAAATCATCCGGAATGCATACGATGCGGAGCATGTATGAAGGCCTGTCCAAAAGACGCGATCCACTATCAATTTATGGGAAAGCCATGTTCCCAAAAGGGACATGAACAATCTTCCAAAACCAACGTGTAACAATCAGCCACACTAATATTATCTAAATTATTATTTAAAGGAGCAATTATTTATGAAGACAAAAAAAACATTAATATCTATTATCACTCTCTGTGCAGCATTATCTCTCACGGCATGTAACGGATCAGGATCTGCCACTACTGAGAATTCACAAAAAACCCAGACAGAATCTACCACTGAAGCTGTGGACAATTCCAACACAAAGCTGGATGATCTATATCAGCAGGAGAACCAGATATTTGCAGATCACCAGGATGTATGGAACAAGGCATTTGGCATGGCGAATAAAAGCGATGCTGATCCAAGCGGAGATTATGCCGATTATCTGGCCGGCATAATAGAATCGAACAAGGAATCCTTTACGGATGATGAACTGAAAACACTTAACAATGATATCGAAACTATCAGACAGATTGAAAAGCAGATAGCTGAAATCGAAAATAAAAACGCAGGATCAGAAAGCACCGACCAGAATGACAGTTCCGAAGAAATCACGCCTTTCAAGAGTTTCTCCGGCAAGAATTTTGACGGTAATTCTGTTGACGAAAGCCTGTTTTCCAATAATGCAGTAACTGTCGTTAATTTCTGGTTTACCGGCTGCAAGCCTTGTGTCGCAGAATTGTCCAAGCTTAATGAATTAAATGATGCCATCAAATCGATGGGCGGCGAGGTAGTAGGTATCAACACAGAGACATTTGACGGAAACGAAGATGCTATCAAGGAAGCCGCAGCCGTTCTTGACAGCCAGGGTGCAAAATACCGCAATATCTCCGTTGACTCTGATTCTAGCGTAGGCAAATATGCCTCCGACATCATGGCATTTCCTACAACCATACTAGTCGATAGAAATGGCAATATTGTCGGAGAACCTATGCTTGGAGGAATCGACAATCAGGACAACTATGACTCTCTTATGAAACAGATCCAGTCAGTGATCGACGCTGATAACAAGGATAAATAATTATAGTTGACTTTAAATTGAATATACTAATGAAAGGACAAGAAGCCTTTCTGCTTTTCAAAAAAGGTCATCTGGTTTTCAAGAAACCAGATGACCTTTTCCCGTGCAATAAAATTTCATATGCTTACTCCCTTCTTTTTGCCCCCCGTCTTTTACACTTCGATTCCCATCGCACGTATTGCGTTTAAATTTTTTTCTGCACGCTCTGCCTTTAATTGTGAAACTTCTTTTTTGGTTGCTTCATCTTCAAAAAATTTCCCATATCTTTCAATATTGTCACAAAACCGCCTTTCATACCAAAGCAGTTCCTGTTTACCTTCTTCTTCTGTCATTTTCCCTTCTGAAACACGTTGCATCACTATTCTTTTTTCCTCATGAAAATCACTTTGCACTTTCACTCTATAGGATTCTTTATTCGGATACTTTGCCGGCAAAATAAATACATCCCCATTACATTCAGTTTTTCTGCTGATATACAAATTACTAAAAGCATATAACTCCAAATAATCCACGCATGTCTTTAAATCCACTACCTTGTCAAATGCCGGAATTACATAATGCTCTATTCCAGTCATGGCAAACGCAATCTGATCTCTGAGAGATTCTTCATCTCCCTTTTTGATGATATAGTCAACTCCCGGCTGTTCATTCTCATACACCGTTATTTCATTGCGTTTTGCCTTCATGTACATATGAGGCATCGTAGTATGTATCCAGTCCATGCTGGCATACACAGACCGGTTCAGATTAATCTCCGGGCGGTATATACTGCCAACCGCACAGTATACTTCAAACCGTTTTTCCTCCAACTGTGGCGACAGCGCCTGCTCCAGCCGATAGTTGATGACTTGAATAATCTCGGGCGTTGCCATCCTCACAAAGTGCGGATACCTCCCCTTTACTTTCTTGAAGCCATGCGGCTCCAGCGTTTCCTTAAACGCCGCTTTAAGACTCTTGTCCACTTCCAATGTTCCCATTTCTCTTTCTCGCACACAACAGATGTACGATACCCCCTTTTCGTTAAATTTAATGTAACCGTTCAGAACCAACCTTCTTTTTACCCTCGTTTTTTACACTTCGATTCCCATCGCACGTATTGCATTTATATTTTTTTCTGCACGCTCTGCCTTTAATCGTACAAGTTCTTTTTTAGTTTCTTCATCTGTAAAAAATTTTTCGTATCGCTCTATTGTATCATCAGCTCTTTTTTTACAGCGCAGCATTTTTATTTCTCCATCCGCTCTCAACATTTTACCTTCATCAATATCATGAAACACTCTTTCCTTTATTGCTTCATACTTATTCAGCACATTCTCCTTGTAGCTTTCTTGATTAGGATATTTGGCTGGTAAAATTAAAGCTTCCTCGCTATTTTCAAACTGATACCTGTTCCATACTGTTAAGCACATAGAATCATATAACTCTAGATAATCCACGCATGTCTTTAAATCCACCACCTTGTCAAACGCCGGAATTATATAATGCTCTATGCCTGTCATGGCAAACGCAATCTGTTCCCTAAGAGATGCTTCATCTCCCTTTTTGATGATATAGTCAACTCCCGGCTGTTCATTCTCATACACCGTTATTTCATTGCGTTTTGCCTTCATGTACATATGAGGCATCGTAGTATGTATCCAGTCCATGCTGGCATACACAGACCGGTTCAGATTAATCTCCGGGCGGTATATACTGCCAACCGCACAGTATACTTCAAACCGTTTTTCCTCCAACTGTGGCGACAGCGCCTGCTCCAGCCGATAGTTGATGACTTGAATAATCTCGGGCGTTGCCATCCTCACAAAGTGCGGATACCTCCCCTTTACTTTCTTGAAGCCATGCGGCTCCAGCGTTTCCTTAAACGCCGCTTTAAGACTCTTGTCCACTTCCAATGTTCCCATTTCTCTTTCTCGCACACAACAGATGTACGATACCCCCTTTACGTTAATTGAACAATATAACTCTGACTATGAAAGTATTTTCAGTGGCTTCAAACTGTATCTCACCATTATTTTGATTCACAACATCCTGTACACTCTGTAAACCCATGCCATGATTATACGAATCATCTTTGGTGGTAAGAAAATGTCTCCCTGATTTACGCAGTTGACCATATACTGATAATCGGCACAATTATCAGAGCCACACTCGGCACTATCTGCTGCTCATTCCGGCTCTGCATTATCCTTCTCAGAAGACACATAAACACAATCTCCATGCTGTAATTATTCAGTCTATGCCGAATATACTGTCCTATATCTACGCCGCTGGTCGTAATCAAATCAATATCCAAGAATAATAAATCAATCGCATTCCCATCAATTCCCTATAGTTAAGCAAAATATTTACATTTCAGATTATATCACCCATACCATCTTAAATCAAATGCTTTGTAGTAGGCTGCTAATCAGAACCGCCGCCATCATCTCCACTTTCAGATAAGCTCCGAGTATCACACCCCGGAAGATGTATTCCTCAATGATTGCCGGTACTATTGCAAAACAGACATCCCTTTGCACCAAACCGATCATTCGTCAATTGCTTTATCAACCGGCCACGACTTTCTGAGAGCCATATAAGAGATCAGGAAGTTTGCAAGCCATCCCGCCGGCACCGCAAGCCAGACAAATTCGATACCAAAACGGGGCGCACAAATCAGGGCAACTGCCAGACGAATCGCGAGGTTGACCATATTTGCAATGAGAAATGGGCGCATGATCCCAAGTCCTCGAAGGACCCCGTCGGTTGCCATCTTGATTCCCATGAAGATGAAAAAGTAGCCAATCCATCTCATATAGCCCCCAGACACCTGATATGCCAAAGCGGTTCCATCTTTGCCAAGGAATAAAGATGAAATCTGAGTATGCAGTGTTTCAATTACTATAAATGCGATGATCGCAAAGCACACATCCAACACCAACGCAGCCCGATATCCTTTTTTGATACGTTTGATTTTCTTTGCGCCAAGATTCTGAGAAACATACGGTGAAACTGCATTTCCAATGGATACAAATATCAGTGAAAAAACATTCTCTACCCTCATCGTTGCTGAGTAACCTGCAAGTGCCTGTGTACCGAATGGATTTACAACTGCCTGAACGATCATCATACCAATCGACACTGTGGACTGCTGAAGAACCGATGGTACGGCAATTCTAAGCATGAAATGTAACTCGTGCCTGTCAAACCAATCAAAACGGCCTTTATATTGGCGCATACGCCAAAGAAAAATCAGCAGTGAAAACACTGCGGATATTCCCTGGGCAATAAGAGTTGCAAGAGCTGCACCGAAAACGCCCAGGCCGAGGCCTGCCACCATCCAAAGATCCATAACAATATTCAAGACAGAAGAAAATATCAAAAGACCCAACGGTATCTTTGATTCACCGATTGAATTGAACATTGTTGAAAGAATATTATACATAAACAAAAATGGAAATCCGGCAAAATAAACACGAAGATACAGCACCGCTTCATCCAGTATGTCAGCAGGTGTCTGAAGCAGCGTCATCATCGAACGTGAAAAGATAAGACCACATACACCCAAAAGTATACTCAAAACCATAAAACTTATCAGCGATGTTGATACTATTGTTTTCATTTTACTATAATCCCTGGCTCCAAAATAGCGGCTCACAAGCACGCCCGCACCTATGCCGGCACCGAGTGCCACACAAATGAATACATTTGTAAGGGCGGCACATGCGCCAACAGCCGCAAGTGCAGATGATCCGACATACTGGCCAACTATTATTGAATCAGCCATATTATACACTTGTTGAAAAAAGCTGCCCAAGATCATAGGCATTGCAAAAACAGTCAGCGCTTTAAGCGGTGCATCTGTGATCAAATACTCATCTTTTGACATTATGTTATTCCTCCAAATTGAATATTAATCCACTTGTCCTTATTTACAACAAATACCATTTTTTAAATTCACAGCCAACAAATTCTGCGTCCTCTATTGTTTCATTTTCCAGTATCACATTTTCAAACATCTACAAGTGGAATCTATAAAATTCAAAACGATGAATCAGATTCCGCCTTATTAAACAATACCCTTTCTTAATTCAAAAAGTCTTGCCATAACAGGCTTTTTAAAATGCACCGTTAATACATTTCCTTTGAATTCAAAATCAACCGGTTCCTTCTTAGGATAAATGCAGGATACCTGCATATCGTCTCTGATAAAAGGAATACTGTCCAATGGTATGGACAAACTATCATCTGTGCAGTTTATGCCGGCTTTCATGTACCTGTCATTATTTTTTCCTTCCATTTGCCGCTTCCATACTGCAAGATATGCTTTGTTTTCAAGCTGAAGGCCTCCGCATACCCACATATCCTCATTGTCAGCAATATCAATCGGCCAATAAGGTATCGCATATTTGATATCCTGACGAATCGTCTTATAACAGGCAATTCCCTCTTTCACTAATGCAAGACGTTCCGGCGGAAGTTGTGCCAGATGACCACTCTGATGAATACGAAGCAGCATGGCATTTATCATATTATAAATTACTTCTTCCTTGTCTCCCTGGCGCATCGGATACGACCAGACTGCCGCCTGTTCCGGAGTAACTCCTGCCACAGCATTTGCTGCTATCGTCGCATAATTCCGGTAATCTTCCTGATCCGATGTAGACTGGATACTATATCTGGAGAGCAACGCATAATCAATGCGAAGGCCTCCGCTGGAACAGTTTTCAATTACCAGATCCGGATAACGTGCAAATACATCATCAAGCCAGTTTAGATATGCTTTTTCATGTTCAAGCAGTCCCTGCCCCACACTTTCCGCGCCAAGTTCAGTACCTATGCCCGGTTCAATGTTATAATCCATCTTGATATATCCCACTCCGTAATCTTTGACTACCCGATCGATCACTTCATTGACATGTTCGATGACTTCCGGATTCCTAAAATCGAGCTGATATCTGCTACGGTCATATACACGCTTTCCATGACGGATAAAGAACCAGTCATCCGGAGCATTCTTTGCTTTCTCACAATTGATTCCCATCACTTCAAGTTCCAGCCAGACGCCCGGTATCATTCCCTTTTGACGAATGTAATCTGTTACTTCTTTAATTCCATTCGGAAAACGCTCCCTGCTTTCCTGCCATTCGCCGACACTGTCCCACCATTCTCCGGGAGCATACCAACCGGCATCTATCACATAGTATTCACAACCGCATTCCGCAGCCGCATCAATCAGCGGAAGTTCTTTCTCCGTTGTCGGATCACCAAACAGGCAATTCATATAATCGTTGAAAATAACCGGTAAATTCTCATCATCTTTATTTGGTCTTCGAATCATACGGCGATATTTTGTCAGCTCACCCATTGCTTTTTCAAAGCTGTCATCTGCCACACCCACAGCAACCGGTACCGATTCAAATGATTCGCCCGGCGCGAGATTTTTGAACCAGTGAGACTGTACTTCGGTCGGTCCGCTGACACAGACATAAAAATGCGTATTCTGATCACTGATCTCATAATGCCAGGAACCGTTATGTTCAATCTGCCAGAATAAGCTTGTATGTGCCTCTGTATTTTCTACATACCCTAATGGTAAATACTTCTTCGTAGACCAGTTTCCGGTATTCGATACTTCAAGCACCTGTGAAGTACGCTGGTATACCCCGGGTTGTGTTTGCGCCAGTCCTACATCTCCGAACTTATATTCTTTGATACTCATCTCTTTCTGCCATCCATTATAAGGAATGCGCACTCTCATTTTCGCATCGGAATTGCTTTTTCCCTCTTTTTCAATTCCTGTATAGCAAAATGAAGATAGATATTCCAGACACTGTGTACTATCGTCTTCATTGATTACTTTATTGACCATACGAACGATAGAAGTGCCCTTATAAAACTGCATTCTTGTTTCTACGCGGACATGTGTCTCTTCCTTATCTTCCTGATAAATGGTTATCTTACGTCCAATCTCATTCCAACTGTCTTCCATCCCCGCATAGGTCAATAAATATCCCGGTGCTGTACAAATATGTTTATTTCCATGCTTTTCATATGGGCGATTATATCCGGCAAGATTTACCTGTACAAGTTGAAAAGCCTCATCGATAAATTGCTCTTTTCTTACCAGATCTTCTGCCTTACATTCCTTTCCAAATTTGCAAATATCATTTTCATCAAATTCTGCTTTTGAAAAATGCAGCAATTTGATCTGATTTTTATCTGTAATTCCAAATACAATATGAATTCCGTTTTCATTGATTTTGATGTATTTCATTTTTCTCCTCCATGCAATAAATTTGCAATATGCTTTTTTTGCACATCGCCCTATCCACTAGAACTTTTATCGGAAAGCCGATAAAATAATCATAACAAATATAATCTTATTCTACAATCTCCTTACACCACAAATAGAAATCCATTTCCAACAACAAAAGGGACACTCCCTAATAATCTCCTACTGGAAAGTGTCCCTGTTATTTTTCTGTTATTTGATTTCCCTGTGAATCAGGTCAAATTACTTTGCGTTTCTGTAGATGATATCGTTTCTTCCCGGACCGTTTGAGATCATTGTGATTGGGAATCCGATATGCTCTTCAACGAACTCGATGTACTTTCTGCAGTTCTCTGGGAGATCCTCGTACTTCTTGATTCCTCTGATATCTGTCTTCCAGCCTGGGAGTGTCTCATATACAGGTTTTGCCTTCTTGAGCTTTGATGTTGTTGGGAAGTCTGTTGTAACCTCACCATCGATATCGTAGCCTACACATACTGGGATCTCATCGAGATATCCAAGTACATCAAGTACTGTAAATGCAACGTCTGTTGTTCCCTGGATACGGCAGCCATACTTTGATGCCACGCAGTCGAACCAACCCATTCTTCTAGGTCTTCCTGTTGTTGCACCAAACTCACCGCCATCACCGCCGCGGCGTCTGAGCTCATCTGCCTCGTCGCCAAATATCTCACTTACGAACTCGCCTGCTCCTACTGCGCTTGAGTATGCCTTACATACAGTGATGATCTGCTTGATCTCGTATGGAGGTATACCTGCACCGATGGCACCGTAAGCTGCCAGAGTTGATGATGATGTAACCATAGGGTAGATTCCGTGATCCGGATCCTTCAGTGAACCAAGCTGACCCTCAAGAAGGATGTTCTTGCCCTCCTTGATCGCCTCATAGAGGTATGCTGATACGTCACATACATAAGGAGCAACCATCTCCTTATACTCCATGAGTGTGTTGAATATATCGTCAGCCTTTAAGAGTGGCTTGTGATACAGGTTCTCAAGAAGAACGTTCTTCTGTACTATAACTCTCTCGATCTTCTCCTTCAGTGCTTCCTCATCAAAGAGCTCGCTTACCTGGAAACCGATCTTTGCATATTTATCTGAATAGAATGGAGCGATTCCTGACTTTGTTGATCCGAATGACTTACCTGCAAGTCTCTCCTCCTCGTACTCGTCGAAGAGAATGTGGTATGGCATAACCATCTGTGCTCTGTCAGATACAAGGATCTTAGGCATTGGCACATTTCTGTCTGTGATAGACTTTATCTCCTTGAAAAGAACAGGGATATTGAGTGCAACACCGTTTCCAATGATACTTGTTGTGTGACTGTAGAACACTCCTGATGGAAGTGTATGTAAAGCAAATTTACCATAGTCATTGACAATTGTGTGACCTGCGTTGGCACCACCCTGGAATCTTACGATTATGTCTGACTCCTGGCCTAACATGTCTGTGATCTTACCTTTTCCTTCGTCGCCCCAATTGGCTCCTACAACCGCTCTTACCATAATACTTTTCCTCGCTTTCGCAGCATTTTGAAATATTTTCTGATATCCGTATTGTGGCTGTTCAAATGTTTCTGCCTATACATAATATTTATAAGCAGATCACTCACAATACCTTCTCATTATAACACTATTATGTCATAAGTAAAATCAATATTATTTATATTTATTATAAGCATACCTTATATTTATCTTTACATTTTATAGAAACCAACATAAACTGTAAATATAATGGATTTTGTCCACCTCAAACACCATTTTACTTATATTATATATGCATAATTTTTTAAGCAAAATTATTTCAATCGTACCATTATAGAACGGTAAAAAGTCCTGAATTATTTTGCAATAAAACATATTGTTGACACACACATATTAAATGATCTCTATTGAATCTGGAGGAAATTATAAATGAACATAAATTTCGAATATTACAAGATCTTCTACCATGTCGCCAAAGCATCCAGCATATCCGCTGCTGCCAGGGAGCTGTGTATATCCCAGCCAGCCGTAAGTCAGGCAGTCAAAGCTCTGGAGCAGGCGATCGGCATAGAACTGTTCATCCGAACCAAGAAGGGCGTCTCACTGACAAATGCCGGAGAGCTCCTCTACTCCCACGTTGCAGCGGGATACGAATCCATCTCCCTGGGTGAACAGCAGCTCTCACAGCTCCTCCACATGGAGACCGGTGAGATAAGGATAGGTGCAAGCGATATGACACTGCAGTTCTATCTCCTGCCATATCTGGAGCATTTCCACCAGCTATATCCGGGGATCAAGGTTCATGTCACAAATGCTCCGACTCCCAGCACGATAAATCATCTACTATCAGGCAACATAGACTTCGGTATCGTCACCAGTCCTCTTCCTGCAGATCCTCACATGGAGATCAGGCAGGCAAGGGAGATTGAGGACATCTTCATCGCCGGACCAAGGTTTTCATATCTTCAAGGCAAAACTCTGGATTACCACGAGCTTGACGAGCTTCCGATCATTTGTCTGGAGCACGACACAAGCACACGCGCATATGTCGACACATTTCTGAGCCATGAGGGCGTGACTCTGCAGCCCGAATTCGAGCTTTCTACCAGCGATATGATCGCCCAGTTCGTCATGAGAAATCTCGGCATCGGCTCCATCATGGCAGACTTCGCCCAGAGCTATATAGACCGCGGCGACCTGTTCCGCCTGCAATTTAAAAAGCCCATACCAAAGCGTCACATGTGTATCATCAGTGACAGGCGCCGTGGTATGAGCGTTGCTGCAAATAAACTTATGGAGTTGTTGTAGGAATCATCCCCACACCCATATATCATAGTAAAATAGAGCATGTTCGTCCATTTGAACACGCCCTATTCTTATCACATATTTCTATAATCTGGAATCAGTTCATCGCACAGCCCTGTCTCTTCAAGCAGTTCTCTCGATGAGTCGCCGTAAATTCCAACTATATATCCGGCTCCGGCTGCCGCCGCTGCCCGGATTCCCGACGGTCCATCTTCTATGACCATGGTTTCTTCCGGCACTGCTCCGATGCGCTCCATGGCCCGGATGTACATATCAGGAGCCGGCTTAGCATTCATGGTTCCATCGTCGTATGCGCACAGCGTTATGTCAAACCATCTTCCGAGATCAAACTCTTTAAAATAGAATGTGAGATTTGTCATATTTGACCCTGTGGCTATGTTCATATTTATCCCCTGTTCCTTAAGTTTATCAAGGTATGCCACTAGACCATCCACCAGCTTGAAGTTTGCAGTATCTTCAATGTACATCTCTCTGTACATAGCCTCTTTCTCCTCGGTAAGTTCAAGTATCCTCTCCTCGGTGAGCGTACCCTTTCCCATGAGGTATTCCAGAATATCCTTGTTCGTGTGCCCCAGCACATGATGCTGAAACTCCTCCGTGCTCATCTGTCTGCCAGCAAGCTTCTCCGCATAATCCTTCCAGGCTATCTCATGATACTTTCCGTCAAATATCATTGTGCCGTTCATGTCAAATATAATGTTCTTTATCTTATTATTCATACTTGTCTCCTATATCTACCGAACGCAAAACATCACTTATCCTCACTAAGCAAATGCTTGTACGTTCCATCTATTCCTATCGCTCCAAGTGGCGCAGTCACCACGATCGCCAGCACGGCAACCGACAATACTATATTACCACATGCCAGCCCTGCCGCAAGCGGAACTGATCCGATGGCTGCCTGAACTGTAGCCTTCGGAAGATACGCGATGACACAGAACAGTCTTTCCTTCCATGTAAGTGATGTATGTGCCACGCAGATCAGAACACCAACCGTTCTAAATGCCAGTGCGACAAATATCATAAGGAGCGCCGGAAGTCCTGCTGCCAGGGTGTATCTGATATCCACAGCCGCACCCACAAGCACGAACAATATGACCTCCGCCGCAAGCCACAGCTTTCCAAACTTCTGTGAGAGTCTTCCCGACACCGACTCTGGACATTTGAGTTTCAGGACACATGCCATAGCCACCACCGCAAGGAGTCCCGACACCGACACCTTTCCCTCAAGCCATCCCTCTATCGCTATAAGCAGGAACGAAAATCCCAGCACGATGATGACCTTCATGCTGTTTCTCACGCAGTGTTTCCTTGCATAGGAAGTCTCAAAGAACAGATAAAGTCCATATCCAACGTCCACGCCAAGCAGTACTCCAAGCACGATGGATATTGGGATATTCACGAAATCCATGACATGAGCACTTCCGCCCTGCGCCATGCTGAGAAATGTGGTAAAAAGCACTATGACAAATATATCGTCGCAGGACGCCCCCGCAAGTATCATCTGCGGAATCGCCTTGTCAGTTCCGTACTTTTTCTCTATGAGATTCACCATTCTCGGAACAACGACCGCCGGTGATACCGCGCCTAGCACCGCGCCCATGACAGCTGCCTCTGTGCGGTTTATTCCAAGTATAACAGGTGCGCACAGTATGTATCCGATGATCTCGAATGACGCCGGGACAAATGAGAGCAGCACCGCCGAGCGTCCCGACTTCTTCAGATCCTTAAGGTCAAGGGACAGTCCTGCCTTGATAAGTATGATGATAAGCGCTATCTTTCTGAGATCCGCAGATATGGACAATATGGACGGATCAAGTAAATCCAGCACATACGGGCCAAGAACGATTCCCGTCGCCAGCATTCCTATGATGCGCGGCAGCTTAAGCCTCTGACAGATGGCGCCCATCGCCAGTCCGACTATGAAAATGAGTGCAAGTGATGTCAACATGATAGACAATACCTCCTTAATTTAGCAAATGTATCAAAGCATTTTCTTCTTATGGAAACAAAAAAGCTGACACTTCTGCGACAAAAATAATCGTAGAAGTCATCAGCTATATTAGCAGTTTAGGTTGCCCATTCAGGTTTTCCAGGGGAGAACCTCATTCCCTTTTATAATAATTCTACATCTTTATCCAGCCAAGTGCATTTGCAACAGAGCTGAGCAGGATAATGATGGCAAATACAGGGCAGAGATATTTGATCATGACTACAAATACCTTCTTTCTCCTGAAGGCACTCTCGCCGTGAATTATCTCCGCCTCTATCTTATCTATTCCAACTACCCTTGACACAAACAGGCTTGTGAGGAGTGCCGCTATAGGCATCATCACCGAATTGGTGAGGAAGTCGAACAGGTCAAGGAACTGCATACCTATGATCTTGATTCCTGCCAGCGGGCCATATCCCAGGGATGACAGACTTCCAAGCGCAAGCATGATAACTCCCACAAGCACCGTTGCCTTCTTTCTTCCCCATCCAAGCTCATCCTCAAATGTTGACACTGCACTCTCAGTAAGTGCTATGGAGCTTGTGACAGCAGCAAATAGTACGAGCAGGAAGAACACAATTCCTATGACAGTTCCAAATCCCATGTTCTGGAATACCTTTGGAATAGTGATAAACATCAGTGATGGTCCGGCCTGAAGGGTATCCGGATCTCCCCCAGAGAATGCAAATACCGCCGGGATTATCATAAGTCCCGCCATGATCGCTATACCAGTGTCGAATACCTCTACATTTCTGGTAGAATCCTCTATCGCCGTATCTTTCTTCATGTAAGAGCCAAATGTTATGAGTATTCCCATGGCAATGGAAAGCGAGTAGAACATCTGCCCCATGGCAGAAACCACTGTCATCCACGAGAAGTTCTTCACATTTGGCACAAGGAAGTATTTTACTCCTGCAAGTGCACCCGGTCTTGTCACGGAATATACCGCAATGATGACTGACAGAACGATCAGTATAGGCATCATGATCTTTGACACCCTCTCTATTCCGTTCTGCACACCGGCAAATATAATGATAAGTGTAAATGCACAGAATGCCATGAAACACAGCTCCGTTGACACACCATTTGATATGAAATCGGTGAAATATCCATCCTCAGCCAGCTGCTTTGCATTTCCTCTGAAATACTCCACCAGATATTTGATGACCCAGCCGCCGATAACCGAATAGTACGGCACTATAAGCACGGGGATAACAGCATTTATCCAGCCGCCAAACGACAGCCATTTCTTCTTTCCAAATGATTTGAATGCTCCAACCGGACTCTTTCTCGTCATTCGTCCGATCGCCGTCTCCGCAACTATCATAGTATAACCAAATGTAAGTGCAAGCACGATGTATATTATGAGGAAAATTCCCCCGCCGTACTTTGCTGCAAGATAAGGAAATCTCCATATATTTCCAAGGCCCACAGATGCACCTGCCGCCGCCAGCACGTACCCCAGCTTGCCCGAAAATGAACTTCGCTTACCATTCTTCATATCTTCCATATACCTTCACCATATTTTACCTGGAACTAATCCCCGTAATCTTTCCTTCCACATTTATTTGCATATACATGTGATTCTAACATGACCCGAGAGGAAAAGCCACTATATATTTGAACATCATCCAAACTGCTGACATCTCGCCCTCAACACTCCATTTATTATAATGTCCAACACGTAATATCTTTTATTCCCTACCCTCTATAATTTCTTCTATTTTAAGATAGAAATTCTCAAAGAACTCTCTTTGTTTGGTTGACAAACCATTTATTTTTGCCGCATCGCGATAAAATACTTCCTTTGAGACCGCCTTGGGGTTATCTCCAAAGGCCCTTATCCCCTGTACTACTCCATCAAGATATAAACCATCTTCCTGAAAAATATGTGTCATAGGGAGATCCCCCAGCATATCCATCAGCACAGCTACTTCTGATTCAGCAACCTTCTTTACCCCGATCATAAATTGTCCTTGTTTTCCGGGATGCTTTTCTGCTTTTTTGCACAGAGCAAACGGATACATTTTTATTGGATTTTTCTTTATCCACGCTATTCTCAGTCTCCATTCTACAAATACCCTTTTATCAAACGTGCATACTTATTCTCCGAATCCTCCACAACCTTTATCTTGCCCTGCCTGATGAAATGTTCTATCCTCGCCGCATACCACCAGTCGCCGATTCCAATCGGAACCTGTCCTAGAATATCTCCGATCAGCCTGCACTCCTTAACAGGCTTTTCAGTCAGTCTGTTCCAAATAATAAAATCGTAGAAATCCTCTGACACACTAAGCACAGTTCCGTTTACCACAGCCCTGAGCGGTGCATTTTCAAGGACAAGCTCGCCCCACATCTCCGCATACATTCTTATCTCATCTGATGTGAGTTTCCTCTCATTTCCGAGGAACCCAGCGAATTCCTCCGCCGCCACCTCGTTCCAGCTATGATACGACACTATGACGTTTTTCTTCACAACATGCTCTGGCTGCGTGACAACAGTCACTTCATTTGGATAGTTCTTCAGGATGCTGCATACATGATAAAATCCACACCTTGAATATGGAGCGTCACTGTACCATATTCTTACCGGCTCACCACCCTCAAGAAATCTTATAAGCCTTGCAAGTTCACCGGCGTACACATTGCCAAGTTTCTTAAGTTCATTTTCGTATTCCTCATCCTGCTCCCACTGGTTCTGAGCATACATTGAGTAGATAAAATCCTTGCGGTACTGACTGTCAACTGCCTCGCCTATGTAGCCCATGTCCAGCATGAAACCAAGGCAGATCACCTCGTCAGAAGAACCCTGTATCCACGGTGGCTGTCCATTCTTATATTCCACATTCTCGCATTTTGCCGCTTTCATGGAGCCTGCCGAACTTTCTCCAAATAGTATCTCTACCATAATCTGCTCCTTTTGAACCTCGTTTCTATTTTGTGCATTTATCTGCATCACATTCTTTTACCCATTCGCCCAGTTTATCCTGTAGTAGCTTTTTATCTGGTAAATAAAGCTGATACTTCGACGCAAATATATTTGAATCCTTTGGAAGAGTCAATTCCACCATAGAATCGTCCTTGTCTTGGTGTTTCAGCGAACCTATCTTTAAATCAAAAAGAACAAAGCATCGTAACATTCTATTATAAAACACTAAATCTACCCTGAAATGTTCTTCATTAAAAGTAAATCTTTTCTGTCTGGCTACAAAAGTATATCCGGTGCCCAACTCTAGAAGAAATGACTGCAGATTATTGATCAACCTCGTTTCCAGTTCATTCTCTGAATACTCACTTTTATCCTCCAGCCCCAAAAATTCTAAAACATAAGGATCTTTAACCAAATCAGAAGATTTCTCTATTATCTGTCCCTCCACAGATAGTCTCTGAATCTTATCTTTATCAGTACTAAGTAAAATTCTGTGATACAGAGCACTATCGAACTGTCTCTCTAATTCACGCAAGCTCCAGTCATTCTTTACAGCTTCAATTTCATAAAAATGCCTCTCATCAACATCTTCTATTCGCATCAATTTCAAGTAATGTGACCAACTAAGATAAAATTTTCTTCCCGTGTTAATCGATGGAAGATCCTTGAATTGGCTAAACACTGTTTCGCCAATTTGATCCGCAGAATAAACCTTATAAAATTGACGAATATTTTTTAAATTTCCAACAGAAAATCCTTTTCCAAAATTCTGTGTTAAATAATCAGATAATCCCTTCAAGAGTTGCTGTCCATATGCTGCTCTCCGTTCTCCGCGCTGTTCTTCCTCTACGATTATTCTGCCAATTTCATAATAGGCATATACCATAGTGAGATTAACTGCCGTTTTAGCATTCTTCCTTGCTTGTAACAATACATCAGAAACGCTTTCCAGGAATACATGATCTATGGTAGCAATTTCATTCTTACTCATAATCCACGCTCCTTAATCTTTGTGCTTATTTTATGTATCTCTTGAATACCTTAACAAACAACACTGCTTTGTCTATCATTTCATTCATTAAATAATCATAATTTGAATGGTCGTCGAAATTTAATCCAGGTAACCTGTACATGATACGTGAGGCTTTTTTGTCATCCAGTCTTTGCCAATCTAACTTTAATCCTAACTTAGACTCTATCTCTGTTCTCGACAATTCTAAATGATCGAACAATTCTTTATCATCATTTATATACAACTCAATCACAACACAACTGTCCTTATTTACAAGATTTAATGCAACATGACACCCACTTACCCCTATAGCTATATCATACCAATGATCCGTGGATGCTTTTCTGACATTGAATGGCTTTCCTCTTTCCGCAACTATTTCGTTAAATCTATTCCAGAATTCCAGCCTTTCTGATTGTGATCTATTATATTCACCTGATCCAGATTGAGTTTTGGCATTCTTTATAAATCCATTTGGTTTTTCAACCACTTCAAACTTTGGTGCATAAAGTGAATCTCCAATTTGATATGCATGCACCTCAATCAGGAAAAAATTGATATTCGTGGCAGTATTATTATTAAGCCACTCTATAGCACTTCTATGCTCCTCACGAGCCTCCTTAACAATCCATACAATAACATTTGCATCCAACCCGGAAGCATATGTAATAATTTTGCCAAGATGATCGTGATTTGATGCTTCAAGCTGATTTTCAATGATTACTTTTTCTCCTGTAACCTCATCTTTCCCTACCAAGTCACATCTATATGCACCTACATAAACTTCTTTTTCAACTTCACTTAGCGTTAATCCTATTGTCTCGTTTAGTAATTCAAGGTTCTCTTTATCCGCAAGCCAATTTGAAAAATCATACTGTTCATGTCCCCATAACTTTCTGATATCAACCTCGACCAATTTTCCCATTTTTATAGTTGCCATTTCTTTATCCCATCCTTCACATCAGTATAATTACTTTATCTTTCCCCAATACCACCTATCAGTCTGTCAATCTCCTTATATGCCGTTTCTGTCCGTGCTGAATATGTACCATTCGGAGAATCTCCCTGCATAACAAACAAGATCTCTTCATCAGTTTTCGTGTATAGATCAATTCTGTCAGAATACCAGTTATAAACATGATACGGATATTTATTTAATATGCCATCTATCTTTTCAATGTCACCATCATCATACCAGATAATATCCTCTGCGCAAAACTCAAAACAGGATATTGCCGCCTCATATATCAACATTCCCATCATAAATGCAGACAAACTACTTTCTGCCTGGCCGATCTCATTTACAGTGCCATCCTCATCAGTTTCCACAACATACACAGGTGGATCATCCTCAGCCATATCAGCCCTTCTGATCGCGACCTGATATACGCCTTGATTCTCATTCAAGATATAAAAATATCCTTTTGTCTTCCTTGTCCATTTATACCTGCGCTGAAAATCAAGAGTAACCCAGGGATCATTGCTATGATTGAACAGCTCGCTTGTTTTACCACATTTCTTCCATATCTCATATAGCGTATGTGGGATGCTCTCAAAGCCCTCTTTCAGCTCTTTTATCTCCTCATCTGTATATCCTACAAATGACTTGATATTGTATATTTTTTGTAATAAGGCATAATCCATTTACATTTCTCCATAATTCTCATCCCGGTTTTAAGTTTCGGTTTATCAACTCTTAATCCACGATATCATACCCTGCTGCCGCCAGAACTCCAAGTGCATCTTGAAAACTCTCCTTCTTTACCAGAACATAATCCGTATTGTACGTGGATACTGCAAATATCGAAATGCCGTTATCCGCCAGAACAGATGCGATCTTTGCCAGAATCCCGATCAAAGAAAAGTCCAATACGCCCTGAATGCGGAAAGCTCTCCAGCCGTCATCACGCTTTATAACATTTGCCGGCACTTCACTCACCGAGCATACCAGAGACTTTTCCTCATCAGTTTTCCCTATAAAACAATACTCAGAATCGAGATTAGCATATGTGTAATCCTCCACTTGACACACTGAAAATTCTTCATCAATCTTTTTTATCTCCATGACCTCTCCTTGAATCTATTTTGTAAGCACCTTTTTGCAATATCTATGTGCGCCACAATGAGGACAAACTAATTTACGCTTTGTCAATGTATGTGCTCCCATTACATATGACTTCATATCCGGAACAAACCTTGTGTTGCAATCAGGGCATTCAAATGCTCCTGCCTCTCTATCAAGAATACACGCAATCACTATTCCGCCACATACCACTACTAACCCTATTGCGATAAGCAGAACCCTCAGCCAATTCTCCATCTCCAGAATTCCTGACAATAAAAACAATGGAAATGCCGCAACTATCGTAAGTGTCGCGACCATTGCAGACAAAATAATTTTCTTTTTGCTTTCCTGTGCCTCTCTAACTAAATTCACCATATTAACCTCTGCTTTCTTTCGATAATCCTCTTCAGATACTCTTTCGCCAGATAGTAATTCATTCACTGTTATCTCTAATTCATCACATAACGGCAACAGTAATGAAACTTCCGGAAAACCATTTCCTCGTTCCCATTTTGAAATTGTTTTATCGCTGATTCCAAGTTTTTCAGAAAGCTGTTTTTGAGTATATCCCTTTCTCTTTCTCTCATCAGCGATGAATCGTCCAATTTTAATCTGGTCCATATGTTTTCCTCCTTTCTGGCTCAATTATCTCCCCATTTTATTGCCAATCACACCCACGAGGCGTAGAATATGGTGAATCTATGCGGGTTCTACGCTTCGTAGACTAATCTATTTATCTGTTATCACCTATTTCTTACCAAAGCTACTTATATCTTCTAAATCACTTACCATCTACGACAGCCTGCAAATCATTATATATTCCTCATCATTCTCGTCCACGATCTGGAATCCAACGCTCCACTATCTCCAGCTCATCCCGTGTAACCCGGCACGTGAGATTTAACACCTCCACACCGGCAGCCTTCGCCTCATAAAAAGTCTCCGCGAACTCCCTGTGTATTTCCGCATTTGGCCTGACCTCAGTTATCCCTGTCATCGGAATGACAAATGCCACATAGCATTTATATCCCTCGGAGACCGCCTTCATCAACTCCCGCAAATGCCTGACTCCCCTGTCGGTGGGTGCATCCGGAAAATATCCTATCCCATCGATCTCCTGCGTACAGCCCTTGACCTCCATGAGATACTTTGTGCCATCCTTTTCCATATAGAAATCAATCCTTGAATCCCCGTATACATACTCTGGCTTTATAAAGTCATAATCCTTAGTTTTAAGCCATTCCAAAACCACCTTATTTGGCACCTGACTGTCCACGTTCACCCAGCCAAGCTTGGGATCTTCCACCGCTATGAGATCGTATTTCGTCTTGCGGTTTGGATTTGCAGACTTCTCAAGGCTGACCGTGTTCCCCGGTATCAGCAAACTACTAAGCCTCCCCGTGTTCTTTACGTGCACGGTCTCTGTAACTCCGTCTATCTCCACATGGGCTGTGAACCTGTTTGGCCTGTCTACGAACTTTCCTGAGATAACATTTGTATATTTCACCTTGCCTTACATCTCCCATCTATTCCACAACAGAACGGTTCATCATGTAGAATGAGAACCTTGCCTTGTCTACAAGCTGTCCCTTGTCATCGTAAATATTTGCCTCGTACAGTGACACCTTCTTGCCCTGGCGGATCTCGATTCCCTCACAGATGAGATACTCCGTGTTCATAGCCGGAGCTATATATGTCATGGTTCCATCTATAGTTGAAGAAAACTTTCCGTAGGTACATGCTGCGATCCCGCTCACTATATCCGCAAGTGAGTACAGGCATCCACCATGCACAGAACCATATGGATTCAGGACATCCTCTGTGACCATCATCTTGCCCTTCACATATCCAAGGCTCATATCGACCAACTCTATCTTCAGGTTCTGGACATAGATGTTGTCCTTGTTAAACCTTATCAGCGCCTGTTTCACATCCTCGGACATAGCTTTTTTGTTGTCGTTTATCTCATTCATGCTTAGTTTTACCTTTCAACTCTATTTTCAAGTTCATACATCCTGCGCACATATCAAAAGCACTTGTCCAGAATATCCGGATCAAGTCCTTTTCTTCCCGTTACAAATCCAATTCCAAAGTACAGCACCGCACCTACCATCAGTCCCCACACGACCGCATTTATCCCGGCGATCTTGATAAAATACGTTGCAAATATATATGTCGCGATCGCGCCTACGCTGCTGCACACCGCCGCCTGCTTAGTTCCCTTCTTCCAGAACAGGCCTCCCACAAGGGGCCAGAAGAATGTGCATTCAAGTCCGCCAAATGCAAACATGTTGAGCATGAAAATTATATCCGGCGGATTGATCGTGAGAACCATCACCACCACGCCGAGCAACATCGTAAGTATCGTGCTCACCAGCTTGACATTCTTGTCGTATTTCTCATTTTTCACCGGATCATCACCCACCACATAATTCTTCCACAGATCCTTCACTATAGCTGCTGTGGCAAGTATGAGGAGCGAATCTGCTGTCGACATGACTGCTGCCATCGGCGCTGCGAGGAATATCGCTGCTATTCCAGGCGGCATGATCTTCTGTACTATATATGGTATAAAATAATCCGAAGTTGGAAGATTGTCCGTATCGACAAGTGCGCCAGCCCATGTTCCTGCAAGATGCATTCCCACGATCACAAAGCTGCATGTGAGAACTCCGATCCACATCGCTCTGTGCATGCTCTTCGTATCCTTAAATCCCATAGCGCGCACAGCAGTTTGGGGGAGTCCCAGAGTTCCAAATCCCACAAGCACCCAATAGCTGAGCAGCCCTCCTGGCGTGTATTTCGAGAAAATGTCATCGTACACCTCTGGCAGATTTGTCTGAAGACCGGCATCTATCGCGGCAAGACCGCCCCCGCTCCTTAAGACAAAGAATATAAACAGGAATGTTCCGATACACATTACTATTCCCTGAATCGTGTCAGTTATGACAACCGCACTGAATCCGCCAATAGCTGTGTACAATATCACGACTGTGCCAAATATCAAAAGTGAAGTCACATGATCCATTCCCGTTATTGATGCTATAAGTGTGGCTCCTCCCGTAAACTGGCTTATCATCTGTGCTATGAAGAAAACTATAAGTCCAAGGCTCGTGATGACCACCAGCGCATCGCTCTTGTATCTCGCCTTGAAGTAGCCCACCACTGTCACAGCGCCCGTTCGTCTGGACACTATCGCAAGCTTATTTCCAAGTACACCTAGTACCAGAAATGTGACCGGGACCTGGATAGCAGCTATCCACGCCTGTGCATATCCATATGTAAGACCTGCTGCACCCGGCCCTGATATAAATGAACTTGCGGAAGTGTATGTCGCCATGATCGTCATAGCTAGGACGATTCCGTTCATATTTCTTCCGCCTATGAAATACTTCTTCTCGGACGTTGTGTGCAGACTTTTCTCCGCCCTTCTGCTGTAGACAAAGCTCACCACAATATTGAATAACAGATATCCGAGAAAAACCGATAAGATCAATATCTGATTACTGTTCATTTTCACCCTCACTCTCATCCTCTTCATATTGGAAATCTACGAACACAAACTTAAGCAGCCAGAATACACCGATTACCGCAAGCACCACTGTTCCAAGCACCGAGACCACAAACCACGCCGGCATATGGAATACCGTCCACCCGGTGCCATTTAGCAGGAACGCGGTTAGCACATGCCATAAAAAACATATAAATACCACAAGCAGCGTCGCTTTGATCTCTTTTATGCACTGCCTGTGCTGTTCTTCCTTTGTCAGTTTCATCATAATAATATATCCCCTTATATTTCATAAATACAACGAACAATGCTCATTATATCACGCTGATCATTTTTTTCATAGTTACCCCGCCAGCCACCAAAATCCTGTGCATATACAAACTCTGTATTGTTGTCTGCACAAAAAAACTGGCGCACAGACGTTTCGTCCATACACCAGCCATTTATAGTTTACTGTATACCAATTTATGTTATGCTATTTTATCTTTTACATTTTCCAATTCATATAACGTATCCGGATCTATATCCAGACATTTCGATGTATCCCTCGTTCCTGTCACATCCCATGCCAAAGTTCCATTCAAAATTGTACATGAATTCAAAAAGAAATCTTTGTCTCTAAGTGGTTCAAACACTTTCTTATCCAGTAGTGGTTTTGCGTCATAACATACAATTTTGCCATCCTCAAAATACACATATACTGTATAATCATCAAATGGAACCACTTGCACTATATCATATATCATGCCAATTCCCCCTCTCTGTATAGTATATAAATTTTTAAATCAATGGATTTATTCTATTTAATGGCAAACCATCCTTCGATAATTCCCAATTCTGCATTAACTCATCTTGATGAATGACACACCATGCAAGTATGAGCTTTAACTGTCTTGAAGGCAATGCACCCTTTATAACCCGTGCTTCATTTATATCTATTATAGCTTTATTTCCGTTATATTCTGCATGAAAATGTGGTGGATTATGATCATCATAATACATAGTTATTCTGATTCCATAAAACAGTGATATTTCTGGCATACTATCAACCTCCAATTATTATTTATAATATTATACTATATCATTCCAAGGCTATTCAATAACTATCATTACTATATCAAAAGATAACTTAAGTAAATTTAGTCTTCTCTAGTTATTTTTTTCTAACCATATTGGCACAATCACTTATAAATTTGAATACAAAAAGCGCCAGCGCATAAACCTTGGGATATATCCAATATTAAACGAACATACCACCATCGCAAATGCGCCAGCGTCTTATTTAATCTATATACATTTTAATTCAGATCTTTATACATTGATCTCCGCAGTAACACCGAGGATATCCTTGTTCTCATCAAGGATAGGCTGAATGACCTCTGCAAGGAACTCTCTTGTCTGCTCAGGAGCACGACCTACGAAGTTCTTTGGCTCAAGGATAGATACGATCTCCTCCTTTGTCATACCAAAGTCAGGGTCTGCTGCGATACGGTCAACGAGGTCATTCTCTCTTCCGTACTTCTTGACCTGCTCGCCTGCAAGCATTGAGTACTCTCTGATCTTCTCATGAAGCTCCTGACGGTTGCCGCCACGCTTAACAGCATCCATCATGATATTCTCTGTTGCCATGAATGGAATCTCCTTCATGAAGCACTGGTAGATAACCTTGTCATATACCACAAGACCATCAACAACGTTCAGGTACAGATCAAGGATTCCGTCAACTGCAAGGAATGCCTCTGGAACTGAGATACGCTTATTTGCTGAGTCATCCAGTGTTCTCTCAAACCACTGTGTTGCGGCTGTGATAGCAGGATTGAGCGCGTCGCACATTACATAATTGGCAAGTGATGCGATTCTCTCACTTCTCATTGGATTTCTCTTGTATGCCATAGCTGATGAACCGATCTGGTTCTTCTCAAATGGCTCCTCTATCTGCTTTAAGTGCTGGAGAAGTCTGATATCATTTGAGAACTTGTGTGCACTCTGTGCGATGCCTGAGAGCACATTAAGAACTCTTGAGTCGACCTTTCTTGAATATGTCTGGCCTGATACAGGATAGCACTCAGCAAATCCCATCTTCTCAGCGATCTTTCCATCTATCTTTCTCACTGTCTCGTGATCTCCTCCGAAGAGCTCAAGGAAACTTGCCTGTGTTCCAGTTGTTCCCTTTGATCCGAGAAGCTTCTGCTGGCTGATCATGTACTCTATATCAGAGAGGTCAAGGAGCAGCTCCTGCATCCAGAGTGTTGCACGCTTGCCGACTGTCGTTGGCTGTGCAGGCTGGAAATGTGTAAATGCAAGAGTTGGAAGATCCTTGTACTGATCTGCGAACTTTGCCAGCTCATTTATAACATTGATGAGTTTCTTTCTGACAAGCTTTAATGCCTCTGTCATAACGATAACGTCTGTGTTATCGCCTACATAGCAGCTTGTTGCTCCAAGGTGGATTATTCCAGCTGCCTTAGGGCACTGAACACCGTATGCATATACGTGGCTCATTACGTCGTGACGAACCAGCTTTTCTCTCTCTCTGGCAACATCATAGTTGATGTCATCAGCGTGAGCCTTGAGTTCCTCGATCTGCTCATCTGTGATTCTTGGATTGCCATTCTCGTCCTTGAGACCAAGCTCCTTCTCTGTCTCAGCAAGAGCTATCCACAGCTTTCTCCATGTCTTAAACTTCATATCAGGTGAGAAAATATACTGCATTTCCTTACTAGCGTATCTTTCACACAGTGGGCTTTCGTACTTGTCCTTACTCATGTCTTTACCTCTTTCTTCCTGTAGTCTCCCGCATCTGCCAGCTGACAAATGCTTTTATATCTTATCACACAACTATTATACATGGGTTTCAGATTATTTCCATGCTTTTTTTGCATAAACCAGAAATTCGGAATCAATATCTGCTTTTCCGCTGATATGATTCCGAATTTTTACAATTTTTGTCTTCCGACAAGTGCGCACTTTCGTGCGCTATCACCAGGACTCCTCCCGCTTATGCGGGCCCCTCCTCATGATATAATATGAGACTCCGATCCTCTCTTGAAGTCTTCGTGGTCGCCTCTGATGTCCTCTGTAGGCGGTTTCATCGGATATTGGCCGCTGAAGCATCCATGGCAGTACTGTCTTCCGCCTGAGAGCTCAGGAAGCCTCTCCATCTTCAGGTACGCCAGAGAGTCGGCACCTATGATCTTGCATATATCATCTACAGACCTGTTGTATGCTATGAGCTGCTCTCTGTCCGGAATATCAGTTCCAAAGTAGCATGGATACAGGAATGGAGGTGAACTGATCCTTACATGGACCTCAGTTGCTCCTGCCTCCCTGAGCATGCCAACTATTCTGTCACTCGTAGTTCCACGAACTATAGAGTCATCTATCATTATGACACGCTTGCCATTTACAGCCTCCTTAAGGACGTTCAGCTTAACACGCACGCTAGACTCTCTCTGGCTCTGCTGTGGCTTTATGAATGTTCTTCCCACATATCCATTCTTGACAAATGCCGTTCCATATGGAATACCCGATTCAAGTGAATAGCCCATGGCCGCTGCATTTCCCGATTCAGGAACTCCAACTACCACATCAGCGTCAACCGGGCTGTCCTTTGCAAGGCATCTTCCGGCTGTGATACGCGAATCGTACACAGACATTCCATCTATGACTGAATCAAGTCTCGCAAAGTATATATACTCAAATATACATCTTGCATGCTGCTCCTGGCACATGTTCTTGTACGACTGGATTCCGTACTCAGGTGATATGGTTACAACCTCTCCAGGCTCCACATCCCTGACAAATTCGGCACCTATTGTATCGAGCGCACAGCTCTCAGATGCCAATATGTATGCGTTATCACGCTTTCCTATACAAAGCGGTCTGAAACCAAATGGATCTCTGGCTCCAATAAGCTTTCTAGGACTCATGATGACAAGTGAATATGATCCCCTTACTTTCTTGAGAGCTCTAGTGACAGCCTCCTCAACGGAACCGCACTTAACTCTCTCCCTGGCTATATGGTAAGCTATTACCTCAGAATCAATTGTAGTCTGGAATATAGCGCCTGTGAGTTCCAGCTCACGTCTAAGCTCAGGAGCATTTACCAGATTGCCGTTGTGTGCAAGTCCCAGAGTTCCCTTTACATAATTGAGAACCAGTGGCTGTGCATTCTCTATAGTGCTGGCACCGGCTGTTGAATATCTCACATGACCCACACCGATATTTCCCTTTAGCTTGCTCAGTGAATCAGGTGTGTACACCTCATTCACAAGACCCATGCCCTTTAAGGAGCTGACCTTGCCCTTAGGACCAGCAGTGTCTGACACCGCTATACCGCAGCTCTCCTGTCCACGGTGCTGCAATGCAAACAGACCATAATAGATCGTGTTCGCCACATCATTTCCATCGAAATCATAGATACCGAAGACTCCGCACTCCTCGTGCATCTCGTCCTCGTCATAATAATGGGATCTTAAACATTCGTTCATAAATATATGCCTCTCATGTTATATTATTGTAACTGTCACGGCCACATAATTCTCATCGTATGTCTGGTAACAGTCATATCTTTCACCACATAAAACTTTATCTGTTTTACCACAACATGTCAACAGATAAATTCTATCATTTTTAGGATTATACCCCACTTTTTTCATGCATTTTCACCAACAGCAGTATATTTCGCAAGTATTTATCTATTTAAACTTGAGAAAATCCACATCTCTCTGTCACAACCTCGCCTCACCGGTTGCGCTGTGCTTCTCTCCTGACGCGGCAGGTTACCACATAGTCCTTCCGGCTTCCACCTGGAATTGAAAAAAGCCCAAAAGATACAAATTTTACGTACTTTGTATCTTTTGAGCTTTTATACCACTCTCTACTCCACTGCGTATCCCTTTGCCTTTATGAGATCCACCATCTTGTATACATACTTCTCACACAGCTCATCTGTGGCTGCCTCGACCATAACTCTGATGACAGGCTCTGTACCGCTCTGTCTGAGAAGAAGTCTTCCGTCGTCTCCAAGCTCTGCTGCTATCTCATCGTTCAATTTCAGCACATCAGCATCGTTCATGACTGCATCCTTGCTTGAAACCTTGACATTCACAAGGAGCTGTGGATATATCGTCAGGCTGTGGAACAGCTCTGAGAGCTTGACCTTACGTCCAAGTATAGTCTCCATGATCATCAGTGAGGTGAGGACACCGTCACCGGTTGTTGCATACTTGGAGAAGATGATATGTCCTGACTGCTCGCCGCCGATGGAATGTCCGTGCTCCATCATATTTTCGAACACGTACTTGTCACCGACTGCCGTCTTCTCATAGTTGATGCCCTTCTTGTCAAGTGCTTTGTAAAGTCCAAGGTTGGACATGATAGTTGTGACGATGGTATTGTTGTTCAGCTCGCCCTTATCCTTCAGATAACGACCGCAGACATAGAGTATCTTGTCTCCATCCACGATCTCGCCCTTGTCGTCCACTGCAAGACACCTGTCCGCATCACCGTCAAATGCAAATCCCACATCAAGTCCCTTCTCCTTGACAAATGCCTGAAGCTTTTCAATGTGTGTTGAACCACAGTCTGTGTTGATGTTTGTTCCATTTGGCTCATTGTTGATGACATATGTCTTTGCTCCGAGAGCGTCATACACCGACTTTGCAACCAGATATGACGCACCATTTGCACAGTCAAGACCAATTCTCATTCCCTTGAAAGGTCTGGTAGGGATCGTGAGCAGATAACCTATATATCTGTTTCTTCCCATTGTGTAGTCGGTGGTCTTACCGATGCTGTCCTTCTTTGCAAATGGTATCTCGCCAAGCTCACCGTCTATATACTGCTCGATCTCATTCTCGATGGCAGCCTCAAGCTTGTAGCCCTGACCATTGATTACTTTGATTCCATTGTCATAGTATGGGTTATGGCTGGCTGAGATCATGATACCGCAGTCAAAATCACCTGTGCGGACTATATAAGACACACTAGGTGTAGGTGTTACATGCATCAGGTATACATCAGCTCCGCTGGCTGTAAGTCCCGCAACCAGGGAATACTCGAACATGTAGCTTGAAAGTCTCGTATCCTTTCCGATGACGACATGAGCCTTTCCATCCTCATGCTGCTTGCCATAGTAGTAGCCAAGGTATCTTCCAACCTTATAGGCATGCTCCACTGTAAGGTCTACATTTGCCTCGCCTCTGAATCCATCTGTTCCAAAATATTTACCCATTGTAAAATCCTCGATTCTATTATTCTATAACCTCATCCTGCTCGCTTTCCTGAACGACCAGAAGATCTATCGCTCTCCTGTGGATGTGTATCTTGGTCTCCTTATATTCTCCGCCGAACTCGCCATCACATGTCCATGCAACCGGATCCTCTGCATCAAACTTGACCCTGTGAGCCCTGAATGAAACCATGCTCCTCTCATTCACATCACCTGTAAGGAGTGCCCTGACCACTCTCTCCAGATCAGCCGGTGTCTTCATTGTCCTTATCAGTACTCCCTCAAAAAGTCCGTCATCGAACTCAACTCCTTTTCGGGTTATACTCTTAAACCCTCCAACGGATACCGAGTTGGACACCATACCGAATATAAACTCGCCTTCCTGCTCGTCCCCGTCTATTGTAACCTTCATCTTGTAAGATGGTACATTTGCCAGGCTTTTTATCCCCTGCAATACATATGCCGCATGTCCAAATATATTCTTCATATTCTGCGGCGTTGCATATGATGTATCTGAGAACATTCCAAAAGCTGCGACATAAACAAAGTTCTTGTCGTTCAGACTTCCTATATCTATGGAGAACGGCTCTGCCTTCACTATCATCTCTGCCGCCTCTACCGTCTCTCTCGGTATGTCCATGCTCCTTGCAAAGTCATTGGTGGAGCCACACGGAATATATCCAAGTGGAACCCTTATCCCGCTCTTCATATATCCTGTAACTGTGTTGCCCAGGGTTCCGTCGCCCCCCGCACATACGATCACATCGTAGTTTGCGCCTTCCTCCTGAACAATTCTCTCTGCGTCATCTGCCGATTTCGTAAGATATGTCCTGACCGCATAATCGTTATTGCAGAACACTTCCAGCACATCCACCAAAGAATTCTTCAGAGTAGTCCTACCCGCTTTGGGATTCATGATGAACAGCATATTCTTCATACTTTCAATAACACAACCTTTCCCTTTGATACTGCTTATTTACTTGTGATCCTCCTTGTACTTCATGTACAGATCATACCCCTTCTTGCGGAGCTTGCATGATGGACAATGTCCGCAGCCCTCGCCCTTGATGCCATTGTAACATGTGAGTGTCATATCTCTGATAACATCCAGTCCGCCCAGCTCATCAGCCATCTTCCATGTCTCCATCTTATCGATCCACATCAATGGTGTTATTATATCAAACTCGTAGTCCATTGCAAGGTTAAGTGTTGTATTTAACGATTTGATAAATATATCCCTGCAGTCCGGGTATCCTGAGAAGTCGCTCTGGGACACTCCTGTTATTATATCAGATATTCCCCTCTGTTTGGCAAATATTGCTACAAATGTAAGAAATACCATGTTTCTTCCATCGACAAATGAATTCGGCGTGCCCTCCTCAGGTGCATTTTCGTCAACCTTCATATCTGTTCTTGTCAGTGAATTTGGCGCAAGCTGGTTCAACAGGCTCATGTCGAGTATGTGATGCTCCACTCCGAATTTGTCCGCGATCTCCTTAGCACACTCAAGCTCTAACGCGTGTCTCTGTCCATAGTCAAATGATACGGCGTACACTTTCTTATACTTCTTGAGTGCCCACAACAGACACGTTGTGCTGTCCTGTCCTCCACTGAATACTACAACTGCCTCATCCTTATTCTTCAAATTCTGCATGATCTCATCCTCCATATATAATCAAATATGATATTCCAGGCCGCATTATAACAGTCCCGTATAAACCAATTCACCATTATCAATTCAGTGTATCGATGACTATCTTCCCGCATTGTACATCATCAGCAACTTGTTCTGCAGAGCTGTGTCGCTCTCAAATCTTCCCCTGAGAGTGGTCGTCATGGTCTTGCTTCCCGGTTTCTTGATGCCCCTTGCCGTCATGCAGCTGTGATGTGCCTCTATCATGACCGCCACGTCCTCAGTTCCAGCAGCCTTGGATATGACGTAGGCTATGTCCGAGCCTATCCTCTCCTGAAGCTGAAGTCTCTTTGCAACCATATCCGCGATCCGCGCTATCTTAGAAAGTCCGAGCACTCTTCCATTTGGAATGTATGCGACTGAGACCTTCATGTCATACATGAGCGCCATGTGATGCTCACAGTAGCTGAACACCTCTATATCCTTGACAAACACCATGTCGCCTGCCTGTCTTGCCACTCCGTCCTCAGCAAATGTCTTGCCGAACATCTCAGCCAGCTCGTCGTTGGTGTAGTTCATTCCCTCAAATACTTCCTCGTACATGCGCGCGACCCTGTCAGGAGTCTCTACAAGTCCCTCTCTGTCAGGATCATCGCCAAGGGCAATCAATATTCCTCTTACATGCTCCTTTATAGCCTCTTTATCTATCGCCATCTTATACACCTCTTTCTTCCGGATCCCAAATGAACTTGTGAAGCTGTAACTGAAGCTTCACATCATTCATATCGTTCTCGATCATAAAATCCACTATATCCGCAGGATCTATACTGCCATACACAGGACTGATGAATACTCTCGTCTTCTCATCCAGCGCATACTCCTGAACTATCTCAAGACACTTCTCCAGATCTTCCTGTGAACCGACCACAAATTTCACCGAATCATTCTTGTCTATATAGTTATAATTTGCAAGGCACATGTCACTTTCCATGCCGCTGGATGGACATTTGTAATCCAGCGTGTATGACACATTCCCTCCAAGAGCCTTGAACTCTGCTATATCCACACTTCCGTTCGTCTCGATCTCAACCCTTATATCGTCCTCCAACTCAAATGCAAGGAGGAGCTTATCTATATCCTTCTGTATCAGCGGCTCCCCGCCTGTCAGGGTGACGTTCTTCACCTCTGTCCTTCTGACATAATCGATGATCTCATCCTCGGTCAGCTCCTCATACGGAACGCCTGCCTCATTTGCCCACTTGGTATCGCAGTAACCGCAATCAAGATTACAGCCCGCAAATCTTATGAATACGGCAAGCTCTCCGGCTCTCGCGGCCTCCCCGTTGATACTTATAAATCTCTCTACAATTCTGTACGTACTCACGTCTATATTTCCTTTCTCCCAGTGTATATTGTATATCGTCTCACATCTGACAGATCTTGAGACCAGTCAGTTTCTCACCGGGATCCTATTGTTTATATTACTCGCAATAAGACGCCACATTATTCGGTGTCTCATACACACTTGCCTCTATGACCTTATAGCCTCGGCTGGTCATCTCATCATATATATACTTTGCAAAATTCTCTGCCGTAGGTCTGAAGTCTACCTTTACAATTCTCAGATTCTCTGCAATCAGGGCGTCCTCCGTTGCCTGTCTTAGGCTTCCTGTCTCCATGATAAGGCTGTGATCAAAGTAATCTGCAATCTCTCTCAGATCCTTCTTAAGATTTGAGAAATCTACCACCATTCCCCTGTTCTGTGTATCGTGCTCAAGCGTTTCCGCTCCGACCTCTATCTCCACCGTCCATCTGTGTCCGTGGATATTGCTGCATTTGCCCTCATAATCTTTCAAAAAATGGGCGCTGTCAAAACTTGCCTTTGTCTTTAACTTATACATAACTCCTCCTATAAGCATCCAACTGTTCACCACAAAAAAAGACCAGAATAGGACATTCTGATCTTCTTCTGTCCTAGTTTTGTTTAGTGACAGGATGGTACTAATGAACTGTCAATCTATTATGTTGTGTTCTGATCTATTTGTCAGTTTCTCTCAGATCTTAGATGTTAAGGAATCCCTTAACCTCTGCAAGCATATCCTCCTTGTCACATACTGTGTCGTGGAGAACCTTTGCTGATCTGATATCCTCTATAGCCTGAGGTACCTTTACACCTGAGAGCTTCTCAAGCTCGTCGACAAGCTCAAAGTCTGTCTTGGAATCATACTCAGGGTCTATAGCGTTCATAACGCTTCTTGTGAACTTGTATGGGCTTGCTGTTGACGCGATGACTGTAGGTGTCTTATCTCCTGTCTCTGCCACATACTTTTCATATACTGTAGCTGCAACTGCTGTATGTGTATCGATGATATAATCATCTGACTCATATACCTTTTTGATGGTAGCTGCGGTCTCTGCCTCTGTTGCATATCCACCATAGAACTCAGCAAGCTTTGCCTTCATATCGTCTGTGATGGTGTACACTCCATCTGTTGTGAGTTCTTTCATAAGCTCCGAGTTCTTCTCAGCATCATTTCCGGCGATCTTGTATATCAGTCTCTCAAGGTTGCTTGAAATGAGGATATCCATCGATGGTGATGTTGTGAGTATGAACTCTCTGTTTCTATCGTATGTTCCTGTCTGGAAGAAATCAAACAGAACCTTGTTGTCATTTGATGCGCAGATGAACTTTGCGATTGGAAGTCCCATCTCCTTGGCATAGTATGCTGCAAGGATATTACCAAAGTTACCTGTTGGAACGTCCACGTTGATCTTGTCGCCTGCCTTGATGGTTCCGTCTGCAACAAGTCTTGTGTAAGCGTATACATAGTATACCATCTGAGGGACAAGACGTCCGATGTTGATTGAGTTTGCTGATGAAAACTGATATCCCTTCTCATCCATGTACTTTGCAAGCTCTGCATCTGAGAACATCTTCTTTACGCCAGTCTGAGCGTCATCGAAGTTTCCTGTGATACCTACAACAAATGTATTATCTCCCTTCTGGGTAACCATCTGCTTCTCCTGAATAGGGCTTACACCGTGCTTTGGATAGAACACGATTATCTTTGTTCCAGGAACATCTGCAAATCCTGCAAGGGCAGCCTTACCTGTATCACCTGATGTTGCTGTGAGGATGACAATCTCATTCTTTACGCCATTCTTCTTTGCTGATGTTGTGAGAAGATATGGAAGGATTGAAAGTGCCATATCCTTGAATGCTATTGTTGATCCATGGAAAAGCTCAAGATAATATGCTCCTGCCTTATTCACAAGTGGTGCTATAACCGGTGTATCAAACTTTGAATCATATGCTGAATCTATACAATGCTTAAGCTCAGCCTCTGTGAAGTCTGTGAACATAAGCTTCATAACCTCGTATGCAACCTGCTGATAGTTCATCTTTGCAAGGTCTTCCAGAGACACATCAAGTGCTGGTATAGAATCTGGTACAAAAAGGCCCCCCTCATTAGCAAGTCCCTTAAGTATAGCCTGTGATGCTGTTGCTGTCTCATTTGCATTTCTTGTGCTTCTGTAGATAAGTTCCATTTGCCAATCTCCTTAATAAATATATTTAAACATTTCGTTATGTACTAAACTCAGGAATCACCTGTATTCTTACAAATAATCGTGTGCATTATAACACAGCATTTTATAAAAAACAAGCTATAGCCCTCCTCATTCGTGCGACTTTCCCAATACTTATATCACTGCATTTAAAAACCCGCCTTACGGCGGGTCTTTAATATATCTGTATATAATTTCTGATTTTTATTACTTTACATATACATCATAGTAGCCTGTTGCGAAGTTGAGAGCTGCCTGATGATTTGAGAAGTAGATGTCAAGGTGATTACCGTTGATTGCTCCACCTCTGTCCTGTACTGTGTATGTGTGACCATCCACGATGAGCTCTGTACCAAATGCAAAGTTGCTTGGTGCTGCACATGTAACACCCTCAACCGCAGGAGCACCTGAAGCTGTTGTCGGGTTATCCATGTTGCTGTACTCTCCACAGCAGATTGGGCATGGACAATATGCCGTAATCCAGAATGTTCCGAGATATGTACCTGATGTCTCACCATTCACCCACATAACCTTGTCATCAGGAAGTCCGTCTGTTGACTTCTCTGTTGATGGATCAACTGATATCTGATCGTCAGGAAGTCCTGCTGCTGACTTATCCTTATCCTTAACCTTCATCTGTGTGGTAGGCTCTGACTTTGTTGTGTCTGCTGCCTGCTGTGCAGCCTCTGTTGCACGAGCCTCTGTTGTGCTCTCCTGAACTCCACCGCTTATGGCTGAAGTCTTCTTAGCTGTCTTCTTGCTTGAGAGGGCTACTGAACCAGTCTTGTTGACATCTGACAGAGTACCATCTGCCAGTGCAACTGATGATGTTGCCTCTCCATAGTCTGCTGTGTTGTCTGCGTATAATGTATTACCTGCTGCTGCGATCGACACTCCCTTGCCCTTGGATGAAACCATGCTGTCATCTGATGCGATAACTGCGTATGATGAAAATCCAACTGCCAGGAGTACTGCTCCTATGCTAATCTTCTTTACGTTTCTTTTCAGTGATGTCTTCATTAGTTTCTGTGATTTCATACGTGATGAATCTGAAAACTTTTGCATAACCTTTTCTCCTTAATTTCTTTACGGTTTCAGAATTGTTACAAAACCGTTAAAATTTAACTCATGACGCTATTATAATCTCTGTCAAAAGAAAGGTCAAGCAAAGTGGCTATTTTTGTAAATCATGCACAACTCGCATAAAATCTTTAATTCCGTTAATGTAAACATGCAACATTTTAAAATGCTATTTTTGTGTATATTTTACATTTTAGTACCGTAACATTTTTGAAACAAATCAGCATCTTGTATATTTTTACTTTAGAGTTTTTAATAAATTCTTTGTTTTCTGTTACATTTTTTTGTTTTTATGTTAACTCACAATGACTTTTTCAGGTGCGCTGTCAGCCCATCTACAGAGCAGTTCCTCAAGCTCCTCGTAAGTCTCAACCTGGTTCACATTGCTCCTGAGCTTTGCCGAATCATACATTCCGACTGAGTACCATGCCACGTGCTTTCTCATCTCATGGATACCTGTGTACTCACCCTTGAACTCAACCATGAGTCTCGCATGTCTCAGCATCATATCCTTCACTTCATATATGTCAGGCTTGTCCGGCAGCTCGCCATGCTCGTAGTAGTATTTCATATCGCGGAATATCCACGGGTTGCCCCTCGCACCTCTTCCTATCATAAAGCCGTCACAATTCGTCTGCGCCCTCATGTCTATGATGTCCTGAGGAGTGTTTATATCGCCATTGCCAATGATTGGGATGATGCACGCCTCCTTCACCCTGGCTATGACGCTCCAGTCCGCATGTCCCTGATAATACTGCTGCCTTGTCCTTCCGTGCACCGCCACAGCGGCAGCCCCGCTCTCCTGGGCTATATGTGCTATCTCAGGCGCATTTATATGCTCTGAATCAAATCCGCTTCTTATCTTGATGGTCAGCGGTATACTTATAGCTTTTGCCATGGCCTCGACTATCCTTCCAACGAGAACCGGATCCTTCATCAGCGCAGATCCCTCTCCATTGTTGACCACCTTCGGCACAGGGCAGCCCATATTTACATCTATGAACGAATAACCGTTGCTCTCTATCCTCTTTGCCATCTCCGCCATGATCTCAGGATCAGAGCCAAAGAGCTGCAGCCCAAATGGCTTCTCCCGCTCATCCATAGCCAGAAGCGGCTTCGTGTTCTTATTTTTATAATATATTGCCTTGGCGCTCACCATCTCGCTGTACAGGATATCACAGCCCTGTTCCTTGCATAAAAGACGAAATGGCTGGTCACATACACCAGCCATCGGCGCCAGGATCAATTTATCTCTGAAATCCATAAATTTCTCCATTGCTTCTATAATAATATATAATTTGCAAAATCCGACTTATTTCTGCTTGTCCATGATAAGTCTGAGTCCGTGAAGTGTGAGATCCGGATCATACACATCTATGCAGTCCGTGTTCTCATATATCATCTTTCCAAGTCCGCCGGTAGCCACGACCTTCATGTTGTCGTATCCTGACTCCTTGCGCATTCTCTTCACTATATACTCTGTCTGGCCAATATAGCCCATGCACACACCGGCCTGCATACTGGATATCGTGTCCTTGCACAGTATCGTCTCAGGCACCTTTATCTCTATCTCAGGAAGCTTGGCTGTTCCCGTCCACAGAGCATTTGCAATAAGCCTTATACCCGGTGATGTGACCTCAGCCTCAAACACGCCATCGGCATTGATGAGGTCGTACGTTGTGGCAGTTCCAAAGTCCACCGTGAGAACCGGTCCGCCATACATGTGATAAGCCGCAACTGCGTCAACTATTCTGTCAGCTCCAAGCTGCTTCGGGTTTGGCAGCGCTATATTGATCCCCGTCTTTATTCCCGGCTCAACTATGAGTGGTGTTATTCCAAAATATTTCTTTATGCCATTCACCAGGGAATGCATGATCTTCGGAACAACCGAAGCGATTATAACTTCATCTATAACATCAGTTGACAACTGTCTCATTCTGAGCCAGTCGCACAGAAATACTCCGTACTCATCCGATGTTCTCGATATCCCGGTGGTCATCCTGAAGGTCTTCTCCAGGCGTTCTCCGTCAAACAGTCCTATCGTAATATTTGTATTTCCAGCATCAATAGCAAATAACATGCCCTTTTTTCCTTCCTGATCTTCCAATTATTTTATATCATTCATTTACAAGACTGTTAATGTCAACACCCTGTATAAATATCTTATAGAACAGCTCCAGACTCTGGAACAGCTCCTTCTTTTCATTCTGCAGCTTCTTGACCTTGAGTCCGCATCCTATGTCGTCAAATAACAGGTCATCCTCAAGTGCCCTCGTCTGTATCTTCAGATTGCCGGCGTCGTCAAACACCAACATAAATATTCCTCCGACCTCCTGTGTAAACGCTCCACACATGGCGTGAAGCTCGTCCTTTATCTCATCAGGAAGCTTTGAAAATTCCTTGTTCAGATAAAACTTCTGATTATATATCGAGCTGGCGCACAGAACAAGCTCGCCATCCTCTGTCCTGGTTGAAATCTCCATAACCGCTCCTATCCTATAACGTCCGCCATATCGTACATTCCTGCAGGCTTGCCCTTGAGGAACTTTCCTGCCTCAACAGCACCCTTTGCAAATACTGACTTGGAATATGCAGTGTGTTTGAACTCTATAACCTCATCAATACCTGCAAATATCACCTCATGCTCTCCAACTATAGTGCCGCCTCTGACAGCAGAGATTCCGAGCTCCTTCTTATCTCTCTTCTTTCTCACCTGGCTTCTGTCGTACACATACTCATACTGCTCATTGCATGCCTCATTGATTGAATCAGCAAGAGCAAGAGCTGTTCCGGATGGAGCATCCACCTTCTGGTTGTGATGCTTCTCAACTATCTCTATATCATATCCGGCTGGTGAGAATACCTTCGCAGCATCCTTCAGAAGCTTCATGAGTGTATTGATTCCCAGTGACATGTTCGCTGACTTGAGTATGGCAACCTTTGCACTGCACTCCTTTACCTTTGCAAGCTGCTCATCTGAGAGACCTGTTGTGCAGAGAACTATAGGAGTCTGTGTCCTCACACCGTAATCGAGGAGCTTGTCAACAGCTACAGCCGCTGCAAAATCTATGATGACATCAGCCTCGACATCGCAGGCATCTATATCTGTAAATACCGGATATCCGTTATCCCTGTTGTCCACAACATCTATTCCCGCTACGATCTCGGCATCAGGATCGCCTGCAACGATACCTGTTATTACCTGTCCCATCTTTCCATTGCAACCATGCATTATGATCTTTACCATGTCTGTCTATCCTCCATATATATAAGCTTTGTCATTTGTTGTCGTCTTTTGTGTGGTCTATGCACGCTGACATGCGCATATATTTCAACATGTACTCCATTTTACACATTTGCTGTCCATTGTGCAACGTTTATATCCACCTCGGCAAATAAAAATGTCTGCAGCCAGTTGAGACCGCAGACATCTGTATTGTTTCTATGATAATTACAGTCCTAGAGAACTCCGTACTCTTCCATTGCCTTCTTGAGCTTCTCCACGTTCTGTGGCTCCATCTCAGTGAGCGGCATTCTCATTGTTCCATCACACATACCAAGAAGCTCTACAGCCTTCTTGACAGGTATTGGATTGACCTCGCAGAACAGTGCGTTGCAGAGGTCGATGGCCTTGAGCTGGAGATCAAGACTTCCCTGAACATCTCCGTCAAGATATTTCTGAACCATATCGTGTACGTCCTCAGGGATTATATTGGCGGTTACTGAGATAACACCCTTTCCGCCAAGTGAGAGAAGAGGTACAACCTGATCGTCATTTCCTGAGTAGATATCTATGCATCCCTTTGAAAGACTTGCAAGCTTTACGACCTGGCTTATATTGCCTGAAGCTTCCTTGATACCGACAATGTTCTCAACGTTCTGTGCAAGATATACTGCTGTCTCCGGCTGGATATTGCAGCCTGTACGTGATGGCACATTGTAAAGGATTATAGGCACATTTACTGAATTTGCAACGGCTGTGAAGTGTGCGATGAGGCCCTTCTGTGTAGCCTTGTTGTAGTATGGTGTAACCACGAGCAGACCGTCCACTCCGTAGCTCTCTGCCTCTGTTGAGAGATATATTGCTGTTGCAGTACAGTTTGAACCTGTTCCTGCTATTACCTTTATTCTGTGATCAGCGAACTCTACACACTTCTTCACGCACTCAAGATGCTCCTCGTGTGACAGTGTTGAAGCCTCGCCTGTTGTTCCGCAGATAACTATGGCATCCGTCTTATGTGCTATATGAAACTCCACGAGCTCCTTGAGCTTATCATAATCCACATCTCCATTTTCAAGAAATGGTGTTACAAGTGCAACTGCTGAACCGGTAAAAATTGACATATTGTCGTCCTCCTTAAAAATAAATAGTCGATACAATATAGCATAAAAATGGGCTGGCAAAAAGCCAACCCATAAAAACATCTCATTCTTACAAGTAGCTCTCCATCCTCAGATGACAGTCATACAGTTCTTAACTGCACAACCAGCAACAGATCCTGTGGAATATCCATCACTTCGGCGGTCTTCCCTTTCGTCAGGCATCTTCTGCATCCACATGCATCAGCCTGCTTAATCATTAATCCCGCGCCTCTACTATATTGTATTCAGTTTAATCTTAGATAGTGCTACTATATCACCGCATCCAGGCCATGTCAACCATATATTTTACTGCATGCTTCACGAGGATTTCTCCCACTAACGTGGGTCCCTCCTTATGAAATGTTGTGCAGGCGCATTCCTATGCGCTTTGCGCGGCGCCTGCGTGCTTCACAAGGGTTCCTCCCACTGACGTGGGCCCCTCCTTATGAAATATCATTCAAGACATTCCATCTTGCTCACAGACACCTCGTATGCCACCTTGCTGATCACCTGGTCATTGTCGATACGCTTCTGATACTCCCTGCTCTGGATCCTTCCCCAGATGGCCACATGCTCTCCTACCTGGAGTTTTCCGGCAAATCTCGCATTTCTGCCCCAGCAGATACATGGTATGTAATCGCTCTTGCCGTATGCTCTGTTGACCGCCAGCAGCACATCCGCGATCTCCCTTCCAAGGGGCGTCATCCTGTACACAGGTGCCTTACATATGTAACCGTCAAGATAGATCTGATTTGGTCTGTTCTCCTCCTCAGCATCATCCTCGTCGATGGTCTCGATCTCTCTCACAAACACAGACAGTATAAGGCGGTTTCTGGTCTCCTCATGCTTGTTGTATGACCTGAACTGTCCCTTTGCCATGATGCGCTCCCCTATGTGGGATTCGTTCACATCGAACAGTCTGTCAGACACCATGAGCGGAATAGTATCGTAAGCATCGCTGAGTCTGCTGACGATGAGATCCACCATATAGAAGCCCTCGCCAAATATCTCGTGGCTGAACACGAACTCTGATGCTATCTCTCCTGCCACCACTACCTGATTGTTGTTTAATGTTTTTTCAGTCATATTTTCTCCCTCCGTTATAACAAACTTTTGCATACTTTAAAAGTTATGCCACGCAGTACAAAAATATGCTGTCTTGTTTAATCTAGTTTTGTCGGTCTCTCTTTCGCTGTCTCATTACCTCATACGACAAAAGAGTCGCCGATATTGCAGCGTTCAGCGATTCGACTTTGCCCTCCATCGGAATCCTGAGAAGTCTGTCGGCTCTGCACGCCACCTCATCCGTCAGGCCATTTCCCTCATTTCCTATGAGGAACGCCACCCTGTCAGGGAATCCTATGTCGTAGAGATCGTCGCCGTCCAGATGTGCTCCGTACACCACAACGCCTGACCGTCTCAGCTCCTCCACGGTCCCGGGCAGGTCATCGCACATGACAAATGGCACCCTGAATATGGCACCCATCGTCGATCTGACTACCTTCGGATTGTACGGATCGCATGAACCTTTTCCTATAAGCACGGCGGTCACACCTGCTGCCTCTGCGCTTCTGAATATAGTTCCCATATTTCCGGGATCCTGGAGCGTATCCAGCACAAGAAATGTCTCTCTGTCATTCCTGCCGAGCACGGAATCAAGCTGATAATGCATGCATTTCACCACAGCCATACACCCCTGTGGAGTCTTGGTCTGTGACACCCCTGCGAACACTCCATCGCTGAGTATCCAGGTATTCCTGCCATCAAGCACACCCATGCTCTTGAATTCATCCCTGTATTCCTTAAGCGCACTCTCCGACAGATACACCTCCTGAACATTCTGAAGCGGAAGCTCCCTGAACATGCGTATCCCCTCGACCACGAACACGTCTCTGTCCTTTCTGAGCTTTGCATCCTTGTTCAGCTTATTAAGTTCTTTTATCCTCGGATTACTGTTTGCTGTAATTACTTCCACTTTTTTCTCCTTTTGCGGTATTTCTGTCACACTTTTCTGAGCAATACCCTGTCTTTGCCGTATTCCATCTGGAGCGCGTACACCACGCCGGAATTCTCATCCACACAGAATCCCCGGCCCATATTCTTCGCCTGTCTGGACTTCTTGAGCTGCACGTACACCGGACATGTGCCCTTGTACTCCTCAAGGATCGACATAAATGCAGACTCGTTCTTCATGTATTCGTCCACATCATCGAACAATACCCAGAGCTGGCTGTTGCTCTGAACAGGCTTCTGTCTGTTGTTCCATGGCTTCCCCGACTGAAAGCTCTTGCCACCTTCTGCCTCCTCAAAGCTTATCATATCCGACAATATGAGCTTGTTTTCCTTCTCACCGAGATTCGCCCTGCCCCTGACAAACACTCTGGAATCCACCAGAAGTCTGTCCCTGAACTTCTCGAAATCCCTCGGGAATACTATAACCTCAACCTGTCCAACCAGATCCTCTATCGTCACATACGCCATATTCTGATTGTTCTTGGTGAGCTTCACCGTCACCCTTGATATGAGTCCGCCGATGACATACATTGCATTGTCCTGAAGCTTCTGTCCATCTCCGTCACCCTGATCCCGGCTCATCTCATCGTCATCCTCGGTGTCCACCACGAAATCCGTCGCCTGAGCCGTGCATGTTCTCTGCATAAGCTCGATATATTTGCCAAGCGGATGTCCCGATATATACACTCCGAGCACAGACTTCTCAAGCGCCAGCTTCTCCTGATCCGAATACTCCTCCACATCAGGGTAAGGTACAAGATTGCTCTGCACAAAATCGTCTCCCATCAGGTCAAACAGAGACATCTGCCCGGACTCCCTGCTCTTTCTCTCCCTTGCTGCTTCCTCCGCTATGGCCGGAAGAGCCATCATCATCTGCTTTCTGTTTGCTCCCATATCATCAAATGCACCGCTGAGTATCAGAGCTTCCACAGTTTTCTTATTTGTATCCTTTGAAGGCATCCTTGTGAGGAAATTCCTGAGATCCTTAAACGGTCCATTCTTGGTTCTCTCCGCCTCTATCCTGTCGACAACAGCGCCTCCGACACTCTTGATACCGGAGAGGCCGTATCTTATCTTGCCGTTGCTTATGGAGAACTTTGCCACTCCCTCATTTATATCCGGAGGGAGCACCTCAACACCCATCTGCTTGCACACGCTTATATACTTTGCAACCTTGCCATTGTTGTCAATTACCGATGACATCAGCGCAGCCATGAACTCCACCGGATAGTAATACTTCAGGTACGCTGTCTGCGCCGCAAGTACCGCATATGCCACGGAGTGAGACTTGTTAAATGCGTACTCCGCGAACTTCATCATCTCGTCAAATATCTTATTTGCCACGGTCTCCGAGATTCCATTTGCCACACATCCCGGAACATTGAGCTCCTTGTTGCCGTACACAAAGTTATGACGCTCCTTCTCCATCTCCTCAGGCTTCTTCTTCGCCATGGCTCGGCGCACAAGGTCACTTCTTCCCAGCGTATAGCCCGCCAGCTTCATAACGATCTGCATTACCTGCTCCTGGTAAATGATACATCCGTAAGTCGGCTCAAGTATCTCCTCGAGCTCAGGGGTATCATAGTGAACCAGCTCACGGTTCTCCTTGCCCCTGATGTAGTCGTCTATGAACTGCATAGGACCCGGTCTAAACAGAGCAACACCGGCAATTACATCGTCCAGACTCTGCGGCTTCAGCTTCATCATGAAGTTTCTCATGCCCTCACTTTCGAGCTGGAACATACCCTCGGTCTTTCCCTGTCCCATGAGTCCAAGTATATTCGGATCATCGTAATCTATATTGTCTATGTCTATATCCTTGCCTGTTGTCTGCTTGACCAGCTTGACTGTATCCTGCACAACAGTCGCCGTACGGAGTCCCAGGAAGTCCATCTTGAGCATTCCCAGATGCTCCACCGTGTTCTTCTCAAACTGGGTTACCACCGCGCCCTCGGCTCCGACTGACAAAGGCGCGTACTCCTCTATGGCTTCACGGCCTATAACCACTCCCGCCGCATGCATTCCTGCATTTCTAGGGAGTCCCTCAAGCTTTCTGGCTATATCCACAAGCTTCTTGATCTCGTCCGAGCCCTCGTACATATCCCTGAAATCCTTGCTCGTCTTGAGTGCTATATCTATAGTCATATCCTTCTCTGCAGGTATTGCCTTTGCAAGGGAATCACACACCGCATACGGGAGATCCATGGCTCTTCCAACGTCTCTTATGACGTTTCTTGCGCCCATGGTCTGATATGCTATTATCTGTGTCACGCACTCCTCGCCATATTTCCTTACACAGTAGTCGATAACCTCCTGACGTCTGATATAACAGAAATCTATATCAATATCCGGCATGGATACTCGCTCCGGGTTCAGGAATCTCTCGAAGAGAAGGTTGTACTGCAAAGGCTCAATTGTCGTTATGTCCAGACAGTAAGCAACCACACTGCCAACCGCCGAACCTCTTCCAGGTCCAACTGCGATTCCCTGCGATTTTGCAAAATGAATGAAATCCCACACTATCAGGAAATAATCCACAAATCCCATGCTCTTTATGACAGACAGCTCATAATCTATTCTCTGTCTGACCTCGTAGCCGTGGGTTCCCTCGGCCATCTTACCGGACTCCTCATATGTAAGTCCGTACTTTTTCTCCATACCCTCATATACCAGATGATCCAGATATTCCTCCGCGGTATATCCCTCCGGCACATCGAATCTCGGAACCTTCTGCTCGCCAAATACGATATTCACATTACACCGCTCTGCGATCTTATGTGTATTCTCCAGAGCCTCCAGGGCATATGGGAACAGCTCAGCCATCTCCTCCTTTGATTTGAGGTAGAACTGACCTCCCTCATAGCGCATTCTGTTCTCGTCCTGAACCTTGTGGTTAGTCTGTATACACAGGAGAACATCATGTGCCTCCCAGTCCTCGGCATAGATGTAGTGCGAATCATTTGTCACGACCATAGGGATACCCAGTTCCTTTGACAGACGCATGATCCCCGCATTCACAGTTGCCTGCTCAGGTATTCCGTGATCCTGCATCTCCAGAAAATAGTTTTCCTCGCCAAATATATTCCTGTATCTTATCGCAGTCTCCTTCGCACCGTCATAGTCGCCCTTTCTGAGCTTTGTCGCAACCTCACCGGCAAGACAAGCGCTGAGCGCTATAATTCCCTCATGGTACTTCTCCAGCACCTCCATATCGACCCTCGGCTTATAGTAAAAGCCCTCGGTAAATCCTCTGGTCACGATCTTGGACAGATTGTGATATCCCAGATCATTCTCCGCCAGAAGGACGAGGTGATAATATCTGTCATCACCCTTTCCAACTTCCCTGTCAAATCGTGATCCCGGACTGACATACACCTCACATCCGAGAATAGGTTTTATCCCCTCTCTGAGACAAGTCTCATAGAACTCTATAACACCGTACATGACGCCGTGATCCGTTATTGCGAGGGAATCATATCCCAGTTCCTTTGCCCTGCGCACAAGTCCGTCTATCTTCGCCGCACCGTCCAGCAGACTGTAGCCTGTATGCACATGCAGATGTGTAAACTCCATATGTCTCCTCCTTATTTGTTATGCAGTATCTCCCGCCTTATATAGTCAAATGTATAATCTTCGCCCTTCTCAGCCAGAGTCGTTAGCATATCCTCCAGCAGATCCGCCGATTCAGGGTGCAGATGATGTCTGGATCTGCCCCTCAGATAATACTCAAGCGGAAATGAATCCGTATACTTATCACCATTATAATTCTTGCTGGCAGCCACCCTGTCGCAGAACATCTCCACAACGTACTTCTCCGGCATGCGCATCCCCACCAGCTCCACACAGTTCCTGTCAACACTGTAATCTACCCAGTATTCCAGATGGTGCTTGTTTCTTCCCTTGTGGTGCAGCCATGCGCTTGAATATCCCTTGCTCTCGCGCTCCGCATCATTCGGGCTTCTTGTTCCCTGATAATACTTTGCCCCGACTGAGAACTCAGTCCACGAATACTTTGACAGATCGTGCACAAGCCCCTGCCAGTATAATCCGCACTTAAAGCAGTTATGCATGACCATTCTCTTATGTCTGTTTATGGTTTTCAAATGTCTGTACCATTTTGGAGCATCCATATCATCCCGTCCTTTCCCACTGAGTACAAAAGGCTGCCGCAAAAACTTTTGCAGGCAGCCTTCCTCAATATTGAAGCCGAAAAAGGGACTCGAACCCTCGACCCACGCATTACGAATGCGTTGCTCTACCAACTGAGCTATTTCGGCATCTATAAATTACTACCATACGCTATCGGTTAGAAACACCAGATACCATATAGCGGTATATTTACCAATCCTTTATCGACAAACATGTCATCTGTAGATATCCTCACTGAAGTCTGATTGTCATATCTCTGTTTGAATACTCTGGAGCTCTGGGCCTTGGTGTGCGGACTTGTCTGAACATCCACTGGAATGACCTCTCCATCGCCCTCATACACGAAATCAACCTTCGCTGTGGCCGATGAGATCCAGAAATACAGATCACCGATACTCCTGTTCACATACAGCTCTGCAAGAGCGTACTGCTCTGCTATAACTCCATCCATCATATCAAGAACATTATCTGTGTCAATATCCTGAACCAGAATACCAGCCATGACCCTGAGCAGACCATGATCAAGATGATACAGCTCAAATGACTTGTCATCCTTCTGGTTTGCCAGAGGAAGCACTCCATTCCTGACTCTGTACACCTGACGCACAACGCCCATCCTGACGATCTGATCAACTGACGCCTCGTACTCCCTGGCACGGGCCTTCGGATCAACGTATCCATACATGAACTTCTTGTTCTCCTTGGTAAGCTGAACCGGAATACTGTTCCATATCGCCATGACCTTGGTAAGATATCTCTTCGGAGTGGAGTTTATCAGATATTCAGTAGTTCTGTCAAGTATAGACTTCAAAACCACATCAACTCTTCTGAGATCTCCTGTCTTATAATATTCATCCACCGCCTCCGGCATTCCTCCGGTCACGAAGAAAGTCTCAAGCATTGTCTGGACGCTGTCCCTGACCTCATCCGGCATCGGTGTGATCTTCTGGTTCTCTATAAATGCACAGAGCTTTCTGCCCTTTCCCGCTTTCAGGAATTCCTCAAAGTTCATAGGCATCATCTCATATACGCATATGTCATCCTGGCACTCTTCCTCTCCCGGGATTGGTCCACAGGATGTCGCAATGACACAAATCCTGCAGTCAGTATTATATCTGCTGTACTCAACAAGGTTGCCGAGCAGTCCCACACAGTTCTGCGCATTGTCAAATATAAGAAGCTTATCCTTGAAATCATACTTGTCAAGCGACGTTGTAAGCTTGGCATGAAGCTTCTCCGGTCTCCTCTCCTTTGCTGCATATGCGGCAAAGTCCGGATACTTGTCCATATCTATTATTATATGATCCTCAAAAAATCCCATGGCAAAATCAGCCACAGCCCATGTCTTGCCAACAAACTTGCCACCACGGACAACTGCAATCTTATCCGCTCCGGTCTCATACCATGTTGCAAGGTCATTCATAACATTTCTAAACAAGCATCTCACCTCGATTCGACCACTTTTTCCAAATCTATTATAGGATACCACTAAAAATTTGCAATGTAAATAGTTAAACCCATATCATTGCACTCTCTGATTTTTTATCACTTTATACTATTCATACAGGAATTTTTCCCTGAAATACGTCTTAAGTGCTGGTTCATCGATATCCATATACTTCATCACAACCTCATACAGGAACTCCTTATAATATTCCCAGTCTTTTCCCGACATATCCAGCTCCTGTACATCCTCATAGAATATCTCTCCAAGCTTATTACGAAGTCTTATAGTCGCTACATATAAGTTGATATTACCATTTGCATTCTCTGACTTCACCACATCCACCGTCATGTCTCCATACTTCAGATGGGTCTCTCCACGCATGATCCTTACTTCCTTCTCAATGCGCAAAAGGCATTTCTCCTCAACCATATCCCGCAGGAAATACCCACGATTTTCAAAGAGATATTTCTTTATGGACATGAGAATGATCTCATTCTGAGAATAACCGGTATAATCAGATAATCTCTCCAAATCCCTAGCCATTCTGGAATCCATTCTCAAAGGCTTGCTCGTGAGCTCTCTCTTGTTAAGTCCCGGCATAATATGCTCCTTTTCTCTATCCCTATGGGGTAAAAAACCCGGAGGAGATATGTCCTCCGGGATCATTCTGATCTAATTGATATCCTGTTGTATTACTCGCCCTTGCCGATCGACAGGAATCCACTCTCATTAGCCTTCAGCAGGAATGCAAGACCGATATTCTTCTTGCCCTCCTCTGTCGCCTTGTAGATCTCACCTGTCTCAACAAGAGACTTGGCTATTGCAACTACGACATCCTTGAACTGCATCATCTGACGTCTGTCCTTGGAACTCAGCTTGAATATGTACTGGTTCTTGGAGCTTATCAGAAGGATGCTGAATGTATGTACATTATCCTTTGAAGCCCTTATTGCAGATCCGATCATTCTTGAGTTGGCAATGATGACATCCGCATTCTCATCAGGCAGATACTCTGAAACTATCAGCTTGTAGATCTTCAGGTAATCCTGCTCTGCCGTGGCATTGACAGGCATCTCGGCAACTGCAAACTCAACAACTGAATCAGCCATCTTGATAGTACCGCCATCATCGTTGATGACTGCGTTACACTCCTTTGGAACACAGAGTCTGAAGAACTTGTTCTCCACAACCTTCTGTCCCTTGGCAGGTTCTCTGAGTATGAGATCTACATAGTTCATCTCCAGCTTGTTCATCGCAACTATCGCTGACTCATCGCCGGTCTCAGCAAGATCAATAAGAGCGTCGTACAGGCTCCATATCTGCTGAGTAGTTGTAGGAACGAGCTCCATGAGCTTCTCAATAGCAGGAACATATCCCATACTTGCATTCTCTATGTACAGCTTGACCGCCTCATCGCTGGCCAGGCCCTTCTCAACCTTGTAATTGATAACCTTGAATAAGTTCTCCTTATCCCAGTCATCGAAGTTCGCATTGAACGCCTTCTCGAAATACTTGATACTCTTGATCTCGCCCTTGTAGTTATCCTGCTTCTCCTGTACCTGATAGATTCTTCCGAGCTCATATCCGGCACGGGCGCTTCCAAGACCAAGCGCTTCAAGGTAAGCCTTCTCGATCTCATATGGTGTTGCAATGTAAAATATCTGTCTCTGCTTCATCATGGCTATCTTGATAGCCGCTGACTCGCTTCCGGCCTCCACTGCACGCTCCCACTTCTCAACGGCTGTCTGAAGGTCCTCTCCCTTGAGATCCTCAAGATCCTTGATATAACCCTCAGCCTCCTGAATACCGTTCTCTCTGGCCTTCTTGAAGTAAGACAGCGCCTTGACTCCGTCTCTCTTCGTTCTAAGCAGGCCGTAATAATATATTCTTCCAAGATAGAATGCAACTCTCTTGTGTCCAAGACGCTCTGCATTCTCATACCAGTTGACTGCCTTCACATAATCCTTGAGCTGCTGATCGTATACGATTCCAAGAAGGAATGCAAGCTCAGGATCCTTAGTTGCCTCAAACAACTGCTTTGCATAGCTTATAGTCTTCTCAACATCCCTGTATGGGCTGTCCTCATCGTAGTACAGCTCTATCAGAAGATAACTTGCCTTTATGCTTCCAAGCTTAAGAGCCTGCTTTGCGGCTCTCATGGCGCCCTCATAATCCTCAAGGTAGTAGCAGTATATAGCCTCGTTATAATACTGCATATCCTTTCTGTTGGCACTGTGGTCACTGGCCAGCGTAGGATCTACAAACGCAAATGAGTTGGCTGTCTCAAATATGATCTCCTCGTACTGCTCTATGATCTCCATAGTAGCACACACGAATCTCATACATGCCAGTCTACGTCCATGATAGAAGGCAAATGACACTATTCCCTTCTCCATGTCCTTGTGATAGTAAGTTGTACATATTCCATCTGCATACTCTGTGACATACGCCTTGAGCTGCAGCTCTTCGTCAAACGCATCGTTACAATATCTCAGGTAGTTCTCAAGAGTCATCTTGGAATCCTTTGGCACACTGTCATAATATACATACATTGCAAAATCCTTATATGTAAGACTTGGTGCGTAATACTCCTCACCTGTTGACTCGTTGATCGTCTTCACCCAGCCCTTTGGAAGCTTGTGGATGAATCCCTCAACCTGATCATGTACATATGTGTACTGATACTGAAGTCTTGAAGCCTCGATAACCTTGTAACGTGGCTCCTTTCCCTTTGCCTTTCTGGCCTCTGCTATATCCGTGTACAGCTTGTCCTTCTCCTCGAACTCAAGGCTGTCACCGTGGGTACTCATGTACTCAACTCTCTCGTATGAAGCCTTCGCCTTGGCATCGCCGGTATCAGCGAGCTTCTTGTACCACATCATGGCCTTGTCCAGATCGATAGGTACGACATAATCACTCTTGTTGCCATACTCATCCACTCTGTTAAGTCCGCTCTCATATATCGAACCAAGGCTCATATACGCTGCCTTTATACCGTAATCTGTGGCTGCAAGCTCATAATACTTGATGGCCTTTGAGAAGTTCTGGACTTCCAGAAGCATCTTGGCAAGCTTGAATATAACATCGCCGTCATGGTTCTGATTCACATACTTCTCGTAATACTTGGTAGCCTTGTTCAGATCCACATCCACAACTGCGTTGCGGTACTTTCCCTTCTCATAAAACTCTGCAAGTGCAAGAAGAGCATCATCCCCATATGACTTATACTGCGCATCCATTATTCCTATGTCTGCAACCTGTTCAAGTATGTTTACTGATTCCTCAGCATCTCCGTTGTCCATAAGGTTCATGGCCTTGTTGAACTGAAGCTCCACATTGTTGACCGGTTCCTTCTTTTTGGAAAATCTGGATACGAATGGTATCTTCTTTAATAATCCGTCAAAAAATCCCATATCCTGTTCCTCCGACAAATGTCCATTGATAAATTCATTTTACCACACACACATCCGAGGTGCAATAAATCATCCAAATTACTTATTGTTTTTTGTCAGATATTCTGAAAGTGCATTGACTGCTGCCTCTTCGTCGGCACCGTCTGCAACTATAGTGAGCTCACTGCCATTCTCGAAGCTCATGCTCATCATACCCATAATGCTCTTAGCATTGATTCTCTTATCTCCGGTAACAAGATGAACCTTGCTGTCATACTGACTTGCAACCTGTACAAGAACTGCAACAGGTCTTTCCTCTGCCTCTCCCATCATTGATACAACAACTGTCTTTTCGATCATTACATCCTCCTTGGGCTCATCAACAGCCCCGCATTTCTTCTGCGATTTCACTTATTTTTCTTAATCTATGATTAACCCCCGACTTTCCGATCGGCGGCGTCATCATCTCACCAAGCTCCTTAAGGGAAGCATCCTCATTCTCCAGTCTGGCAAGTGCCAGCTCCTGAAGGTTATCGGGCAGATATCCTATGCCCTTTGTCTCTATTATGTAATTAATGTCATTCATCTGCTTTACAGCAGCGCTCACGGTCTTGTTGAGGTTTGCGGCCTCACAGTTGACCCTGCGGTTGATATTGTTACGGATATCCTTCCTGATCCTTATGTTCTCCATATTCATCAGGGATATGTGTGCCCCCATTATTCCCAACATATCAACTATCATCTCTCCATCCTTCAGATAGACGACGTAGTATTTCTTCCGCTGTATTATGCGGGCTTCCACACCAAATCCGTTTATTATCTCCTGTATGAACTGTGCCCTTCCCTCGTTCTCGCACACCACCTCCATGTGGTATCCCTTGTTCGGATCACTGATTGATCCCGAGGTCATGAACACTCCTTTTATATATGCTCTTCTGCAGCAATCCTGCTGAACATCCATCCTGCTGACCTTCATGAGCTGACACTGTATCAGTCCTTCACACTCATGTTCATTTTCTATCTTCAAGGTCATCAGTATCGTATTGACAATCTCCGGAGAATTGATCTCCATCCTGTATACTCTGCTGTCAGCTCCGGTCCTTCTTACACTTGAGTCCGGAATATATCTGAACAGCCTCTTTATCAGGGAAGCTATCTCCTTTGCGATAACACTTCTCTCTGTAACTATCACCAGCCCGGCCGGTCTGCCAGCCCAATATCTCACATATGCCACCATTGAGATCATCGCAGCCAGCTCAGCTATCTGACAATGCCTCGCTCCCGGGACATTCCCTGCCAGCTCCATCTTAACGTCTGAAGAAAATGACATATTCCACCTGCTATACTATCTGTTATTACATGCTACAACTTCTTGACTATTGAATCCTTCAAAATATCCCTGTGAACTATCCTCACTGTATACTTTGACTTCTGCAAACGGGCATAGACAGCATTGGCTATCGTGACGGATCTGTGTTTTCCGCCCGTGCAGCCGATGGAAATGACCAACTGATTTTTGCCTTCCTTGATATAATTCGGTATCAAAAATGTTATCAGATCTATAAACTTTTCCAGATACTCAGGGCCCTCCTTGCAGTTCATAACATAGTCCTGTATCTCTTTGTCGTTTCCCGTTTTCTCCCTGAGTTCAAGGTCATAGTACGGATTAGGCAGAAATCTCACATCCTGAACTATATCAGAATCCCTCGGTATTCCATACTTAAATCCAAATGACATGACCGTAATTATGAAATTCGAATACTCCTCATTCTGCACAAATATCTTGTCAAGCTCCGCCTTAAACTCTCTCACAAGGAGGTTGGTAGTATCGATTATATAATCAGCCTCCTCCTTGAGGAAGCCGATAAGCTCACGCTCCTTGTTTATTCCATCTATTATTCGCCCACCCTTGACCGAAAGAGGATGGTTTCTTCTAGTCTCTTTATAACGCTTTACCAGAGTTGCATTGGAACACTCAATGAACAGGATCTCATAATTCATGCCCTCTCTTCTGATATCCGCCAGGCACGAATTGAGCTGTGACAAAGCCCTTCCACTTCTGATATCAACACTGATAGCAACATCATCCACCTGGATCTGCTCATCATAAGCGATCTCGGCAAATCTTTTTATAAGCTGGATAGGCAGATTATCAACACAGAAAAATCCGGCATCCTCAAGCGTCTTAAGCGCCGTTGCCTTTCCTGCTCCACTCATTCCTGTCACAATAACAAATCTCATGCTCTGTTCTCCCTGTCTCACTGAATGCTAGAAATCGCCAAGCATCTTCACCTCGGGCTCCAGCATCACGCCAAACTGATCCATAACCTTCTTCTGTACATCACGGATCAGGCCTGTCACATCAGCAGCGGTTGCACCGCCCCTGTTCACAACAAATCCGCAGTGCTTCTCGGACACCTGTGCTCCTCCCACAGAATATCCCCTGAGTCCTGCATCCATTATAAGTTTACCCGCAAAATATCCCTCAGGTCTCTTGAATGTAGAGCCCGCCGACGGATACTCAAGCGGCTGCTTTGTTCTTCTGGAATCCGACAATTCCTTCATTCTGTCATCTATATCCTGCTGCACACCTGCTGCCAGCTTCATGGTAACCTCAAGAACTATGAGCCCCTCAGCCTCCACAGCACTGTGTCTGTACGAAAAATCCAGTTCATCCGACGACATATCATATATATGTCCATCGGAATCCATCACCTTGACACTGGTGACAACGTCCTTCATCTCACCGCCATAAGCTCCCGCATTCATATACACCGCACCGCCTATAGTACCGGGAATCCCGGAAGCAAACTCAAGACCGGTCAGCGAATTATCCCTTGCCAGTCTGCTGACTCTCACCAGCTTTGCCCCGGCCTGGGCTGTTATCACATCACCATCAACTGTTATCCCATTCATATTGTCCATTATATTGATTATCATGCCCCTGTAGCCAGCATCCGACACAAGCAGATTACTGCCATTACCAAGGACAAAATACGGTATCTCACATTTCCGACAAAGTTCTATAATCCCCGCAACCTGATCTGCATCAGAAGGACTCGCAAAATAGTCGGCAGGACCGCCCACCCTGAAGGTAGTGTGTGCGCTCATCACCTCATCTGCGCTTGCATTCTTCTCTCCGGTTATCTCTCGAATACTGTTCAATATATCTAAATCTGACATGTCAACCTCATACAATCTGTCTTCTATATTTTATTCACATGTGCATGTATTTTAAAACAAAAGTAAAAGCACCCCCTGTCACAGAAAACTGCTTTTTTCTTAACATACACAATAAAAGTCTTTAATATATTGGATTTTACGGCACTATTCATCACCATTAAATTCATCATACATTAAAGACTTTTATAATTCAATATTAAAATTTAATATAAATTTACCATCTTTCGCAAAACCTTTGGATATTTTCACAAATTCTACTGGTAAATTTTACCGAAATTACATTCAGGTCAATTACCTTCCAAGTATGCTGCATGCACTTCCATAAATACCTGCATCATTGCCAAGCTGTGCAAGTGCGAACTTTGTCTGTCTGCATGCATGGAATGCATAATGCTCGAAATACTTCTTTACTGAATCTGTAAGTATGGAGCCCGCCTTTGACACGCCTCCACCGATTACAAATATCTCAGGATCAACTACACATGCTATCTGTGCAAGCGCACGGCCCAGGATACGTGCCTGTGTATCAACTATCTCAAGTGCAAGCTCGTCTCCTGCCTTTGCTGCATCAAATACATCCTTTGCAGTAACAGCCTCGAGCTCACGGAGAGTTGACTTCTTATCTGAAGCTGCCATAGCTCTGCCCGCAAGTCTTACCACGCCTGTTGCAGATGTGTACTGCTCCAGACATCCCTTGTTTCCGCATCCACATGTCTCGGTCTCTGAATCGTCAACACATATATGTCCGATCTCACCGCCGGCACCATTCACGCCGAACAGCATCTTGCCGTTGAGTATGATTCCGCCGCCAACACCTGTTCCAAGTGTTACCATTACCAGATTGCTGTGGCCCTTGCCACCGCCCTGCCACATCTCTCCGAGCGCAGCGACATTTGCGTCATTTCCAGCCTTTACAGGATATCCGACCAGCTTCTCCAGCTCGTCCTCAACATTCAGTATTCCCCATCCGAGGTTTACACACTTGAGAACCGTTCCATCCTCCTTGACAGGTCCCGGAACTCCGATTCCAACGCCCTCAACATCTTCCTTTGCAAGCTTCTTGCTTTCAATAACTTTCTTTATAGAATCAGCAATGTCCGGAAGAACATTCTTTCCACCGTCCTCTGTGCGGGTCTTGATCTCCCACTTGTCGAGCAGTTCGCCCTCAACGGTAAAAAGTCCCATCTTTACTGTAGTTCCTCCAACATCAACTCCAAATACATACTTAGCCATGTTTTTTCTCCTTCCACATTCTCCGCTTTTTATTGTAATATCACGGCCGGCAGTCATTTACTGCTTGTCACCACCGCCGTTGCCCTTCATAATATTCTGTGTAACTCTGTTATAAAGCTCCTGAGCTGCATTGTATCCCATCTTCTTCTGTCTGTGGTTTACAGCCGCCGACTCAACTATGATCGCGATATTTCTTCCCGGTCTGATAGGTATATTGTGACTTACCACCTTATTTCCCAGGAACTCCATATAATTGTCCTCAAGTCCGAGTCTGTCGTATTCTGTATCTTTGCTCCACTCCTCCAGGTTGATGACAAGATCGATATTCTGATCTATCTTAACGCACTCAACACCAAACAGTGATTTCACATCTATTATTCCAATTCCTCTGAGCTCAATAAAATGCCTTGTTATGTCAGGAGCTCTTCCTACAAGAGTTGCATCGCTGACCTTCTTGATCTCAACCACGTCGTCCGCAACAAGTCTGTGTCCTCTCTTCAGAAGCTCCAGCGCCGCCTCCGACTTACCGATTCCACTCTCACCCATGATCAGTACGCCCTCGCCGTATACATCGACAAGAACCGCATGCACCGATATTCTTGGAGCCAGCTCCACATGCAGCCATCTGTCCACCTCATGTACAAATGCAGATGTGACCGCATCGGATGTGAGTACTGGAACCCCATGCTTCTTTGCCATCTCTATGATAAATGGATATGGCTCAAGGCCTCGGCAGAATATAAGGCATGGCGGCTTGTATGAGAAGAACTCATCCATGATGCGCTTGTTCTCCTCCTCAGTATGCATAGCTGCCACATAGGCATGCTCAACATTACCACAAATCTGTATTCTTCCTGCATCAAAGTGCTCGAAGAATCCACCAAACTGTACTGCCGGTCTGTTCATACCCGGATCCTGGATAAGTATCTTATCCGTATCGATCTCCGGAGTATGGTTCTTGAGATCCATCTTCTCTATAAGCTGTGTAACCGTAACACTGTAAACCATATAAACCCTCTGCAACACCGAAACCGATGTTTTTCCTTTCCTAATATAGTCAATATGACTTATTTTATCGCAATTAATTATACTTATGTACGCTCTCTGTTGTCAAGCAGACATGCACAATTACACAGCCAAATATGCAACTCATTTGCGGTCTATTTATTCAGGAATCTCTCCTCATCCTGAACCATGCTGACCTCACTTCCATCCCTCGCATCTATCAGTACAAGCTGTATCGGGTAAGTGTCGGAATGATCCGAATCCAACTGTGCAAATGAGTACACAGGTATAGCCTCATACTCGCCGTCCCCTGTCTTTATCCTGAAATATGTGAGTCTCACATCGTTGAACTCCACCGAATTATATCCGGTATAATCCGCAAAGTGGCTCTCCATGACTCCCTTGAGGCTTGTCACCGCAGAATCCCAGGTGATCAGTGTCCCTGCATCCTGAATATCCCCCGCGGACTTCATCGGCCAGGTGCATGTAAATCCCGTAAGTTTCTCTCCTGTAAATGCGATACTGTATGTGGACTGCTCCGTGTAGTAGTATTTCTCTGCAGAAAACGAACCACTGTCCTCCGCCTTCTTCTGGTTTGAGATGGTGTCTATGCCAAATGCATCCGGCTGATATAGCGGCTGTCCATTCACGGACGCCTGAAATGTCACAGAGTATCCATCCTTCTCATATCCTACAACCTCTCCATACTCATCACTATATTGACGATAAAGCTCCGACTGTGAGGTAGGAACCACATCCTTAAAGCCCCATTTGTCCATGTAGTCCAGTGCTTTTACCATGCCGGCATCCTCGTCCATGCCACTCATATTGGTTTCATCAGTCTGAACGTCTGACGGATTCCCTCCATTTGCAGTTATCAACTCTGCAGGGTCCCATGAGGTATACTCCGTGAATGTCGCCCCTTTGCCCGCCATATCTTCAGGAACCGGATCCGTCACCGCAAGCTGGATGGAAAATCCCTCATCTGATATCCACGACTGATCATAGAAATACAGTATGTACTCAACTCCATCTATCTTTCCAATAAAATAATCCTTACTGTAATCCACATCGGCACCCTTGTGAGCGAACAGTTCATCTCTCTGCTCCTGTGTCACACTGTCCTTCATATCGTATGGATACTCAAAAACTCCATCTTCCTCGTCGAATATGCTTTTGAGTATCGCCTCCCTGTCTTCAGCTCCTATGCTGCCCATGGTGAACTTCTTCGTATACATCTTATCGGCATCCGGAGTCTTGATCTCCGACGCTTTGATGCTCGCAGACTCCAAAGTTCCGCAATTTTCAACAGGAATATCAACACTTACACTGGTCGGAATACTGAGTGTTCTGGCAAGTCCGCCCACACTGTCATCATAATCCGCATCCTTCTCGGTGTCACCGGACGTGTCCGTTCCGCTGCTATATTCCTTGATATCATCGCCCTCTATTATCGCCGTGTTCGCTTCCTTTTTCTTATCCGCACAGCCCCCGCACGCCATCGCAAGGCAGGCCAAAGCTGCACATATCATCCATCTTCTTTTCCTCATATTTACTCTCCTTCACCAAGATATATTATCATATACTCATAATAACCTGCCATTGAACTGCTCGGACTTACCTGCATGTAACAATCCTCAAGCTCACTCTCGTCAACAAGGAAATACACCGTCAGCAAATGTTCTTCGCCATCCCTCTTCAGGCAGCAGTAGCCATCCACGCTCTTTTCAGCAATCTCTGTGCCGTCATCTACTACATACGCAGGTACTCCATATGTCATCCGTCTTCCATAACTCGCACGAGGCTCACCATCTCCGCAGTAATAATTCGTGTCAACCGGTGGCGCCAGCTTGTCCCCCGAGAGTTTTTCTCCCCTCTCAAGATCTATAATTATATCGTCATACGGATATGCTCTGTAGTCCGCTTTATATGTGATATCCACCGCAACCATCCGCAAGCTGCTGTTATTATAATCTCCCCAGCTTGTAAAGCTGTTATCTGTCGCTTCGTTCATCCTCCGGCATCTGACATCCACAAAGTTTCCGTCCGTATCCACCAGGCCTTTATCCTCGAGATCTCCCACAGCATGGGCCATGTCCGCAGAGTCTATTCCCTGGGTGTCATCGTATACGTTCACACTATTTACCGTCATCTCTACGCCATCCACAACAAACGACTCGTCCAATCCTATAAATGTGTACTTGTCATCCACCTGGATCGTATCAACATTATCCGGGTCATCATCATAAAATGTTGAGTCAACTCCGACCCAGTTAGATGGATCATCGCCCTCGGCATCCTTGACATTTATTCCGGCCACGATCTTGTCCAGCTCCTCATCCGTTATATCGCAGCCGATATACACAGTCAGAATAACGGACTCTTCTTTTATCGGAACGTACAGCACTCTGTCAAATTCCCAATCAACTCCTCCCCTCTCAAACAACAGGTACTCATAACTTCCCGCCTGTCTGACTGTGGCATCCTCGATGCTTCGGTTTATCACAGTATTCGACTGTCCATTCCACTGGGTTGCCGCTATGGATATTCCCATATATCCTTCCCTGTCCGGGCTGTCATACTTACATTCCTCGACCTGAACCACGCCTTCCGGCAGATAATCAAGAGTGATCTCTACATATCTTTTGCCCGAATTTATCATGTATGAATTGCCATCGCTTCCCTTCATTATGCTTTGTGTTCCATTTTCCTCTTCCTCAGCCATTCTCTTTTTCATCTCGTCCGGAGTCTCCGTGCTCTCGGTGCCATCTGTAGCTGTGGCAGCACCGTCATCATTGAGCTCTATCGTTCCACTTGCATAATCACCGTTCTTCTCGATTGTAAATCTATACACGCTGACCGCAGCATGGATCGATACCGGTATAAGGATCACGCCACACAGCAGCAGTGCTGCAACCTTGATAAATCTCTCCATTCCTCCATGTCTTTTCCTGAGGCCTGTCGGTCTGCCGGACTCCTCCATGTCTCTCATTCCAGCGAGCAGGCTTTCCTTTTTAGCTTTGTATTCTGCCGAAAATTCATGTTCAGACAGTTTGTCCATATTGTCCGTATTGTCCGTGTTATCAATATTCTCCATATTCCTATTCTCCATCCAGCATCATCTCCTTCATCAGCAGTTTTCGCGCTCTCTTTACCGCCCGCTCATATTTTTTCCGGACCGCAGCCTCTGTCAGCTGCATCAGATCAGCCGTCTCTCTTACACTGAGCTGCCGTACTATCCTTAGCTGGAGCACCAGAGCATCATCATCAGATAATCTTCCAAGTATGCCTGTTATCAACTGTCTGTTCTCCACCTCATCAGCCATATTGCTCTTCACCGATTGGTCAGCATGACTCCACAGGATGTTGTCTGCAAGTTCCGTGGAATCGTCATCCCCCTGCAGACTGCACACAGCCTCTTTATCTCTTTTATTTTTCCTGTACATATCAACAGCGATATTTCTTGCAGTCTTGGTTATGTACGCCGACCTCTTCTCCTCCGGCATCCTTTTTATCATATTCCTGTATCTTATGACTTTCAGAAATGTCTCCTGTACAGCCTCCTCCGCCTGCCATATATCTCCCAATACGGCATACGACAGCCTGTATAACTTCTGTTCGTACTTGTCATAATATTCTGCTATCAATTCGCTGTCTTTCTTATCATTATGCATAATTTCCCTATCCTTTTTCATGTGTTCCCCGCCATGAACACCCCTTGATATTCTGTCTTTTTTGAACGTTCACTATATATAACGATTACATTATCATAAATGTGACACTTTTTCATAAAAAAAGAGGTTAAAGATTTCTCTTTAACCTCTTTTATGGGAAATATCACTATCTTCAGGCTTTATGCCTGTTCCGAATCCAAGTCTTCTTTATTCCCTGTATCCTCTTTATCCTTTTCTTCAGCTTCAGCCTCGGCTTCTAACAGTTTCGCAGCAGCTTCAGCCTCCTCCTTTGCCTTCTTCGCCTCTTCCTCGGCTTTTCGGGCGGTTTCCTCCAGTTTCTTCTCGTTGAGTCTGAATATCTTCCTCATCGTCGTACTGGTTCCGTATGCAATCGCACCAAATATGAATAAAACCCACAGATACCATATATTAACAAATATCATAGGGTATCTCACGCATATAAATATAGGTGCAAACCATGCGATAAATACTTTTAACCATGAGCCCTTATATGTGATAGCCAAAGCCAGTGAGTTTCTCACCGTGGTTCCCAGCTTATTGTTGTATCTGGCTATCAACGGGAACAAAAACGGAACAATAAGTCCCATAAATATAAGTTCTGTCACAAGAATTCCTGTGTAGAATGTAGATATGAATCCCGTCACTCTCTTGACAAGCAGGAATTCAAAATACATTACAAATATCGCAAGCAGAATAAAGAAATACGCTATGGTCGACTGTTTAAAGTTTCTCTTAAACTCATGGATAAATCCGGCGACAACCGTCTCTTCCTCATCCTCCTGCAGTCTTATACACATAGCATAAAGAGCTGACAGCGATGCTCCCACTGTAAATATAGGTATACAGCCAACTACAAAGCACACATTAAGTGCAAATATAGTTCCAAACGCATCCATTGCCCGTCTCAGAAGTGGTTCTTTCTCTTTTCCCCTGTCATTCTCTCTGCTCTCTTCCCTGTTGTTTGATATCTCGCTCATTCAAAATGTCCTCTTCGCTTATTGTTTCGTAAAAAAAAATAATATAATGCGGGTATCGATCGACCCAAGAGTCATCGATACCTACATTATATTTAATTGATTACAATATATATTACTCCTTTACACCACCAAGTGCAACACCTGCAATAATATATTTAGAAAGGAAGAAGTACATTACGAGGATTGGAATAACAGTTGTGAAAAGTCCACAATAGATCTGACCCCAATCTCTTGACTTATCATTTGCCTTTAACGCCTGAACGTACATTGGCATTGTCTGCTTCTTTCTCTCTGTAGCAAGTATGATAGAAGGTGTATACAGGTTATTCCATGATGCAACGAATCCGAAGATTGCCTGAGTTGCCATAGCTGGCTTCAGAAGAGGAAGTACGATCGAGTTGAACGTATGAATTTCTCCTGATCCATCAATTCTGGCAGCCTCTACGATCTCTACTGAGAGGCCAGTCTCCATGTACTGCTTCATAAAGTAAACAGTTGTTGGTGCTGCGATCGCTGGAATGATCATTGCAAGATATGAACCATAAATATGTGTGAGGTTACATATCTTGATGAAACCTACGATAGATACCTGCTGAGGAATCATCATGATAGCATATATGAAGCCCCATGCAAAATTCTTTGCCTTGAAATTGTAAACTGTAACTGCGTAAGCTGTCAGAGAACCGAAGTAGATCTGAAGAGCTGTTGCAGGTACTGTGATAATTAACGAATTGAGCATAGCCTGAAGTACGTTTACTCCACTCGTCTTCGCACCACCCTCTAAAAGTCCCTTGAAGTTAGTGATGAACTGTGATCCAGGAACAAGCTTTATTCCTGTAAGAATATCACTGGACTTAAGTGTTGAGTTAATTAACAAAATATAAAACGGTATGATTGACAGGAAACAAAGTATGATACAGATGACATATCTTAAAACCCTCGTTCCCGTTGCTTTTGATTCTGTCTGATCCAACTTTGTTCACCTACTTTCCTTGTTTTTCTGTTTTCTCTGATGTCAGCTTGTAGAACAGTAAGCTTATAATCAATGTGAATGCGAAAAGCATTACTGAGTAAGCTGCAGCTTTACCATAATCCTGTGTAGGACCTGCACTTACGTACTTCTTGATAAGCATAACTACTGTTGTTGTAGAATTGACATCTGATCCACCTACTCTTACAACTGGGTTACCTTCGTTGAAGAGCTGTGGAATATCGTACATCTGCAGACCACCGATAGCTGATGTTACAAGTGTGTACTGTAAGATCGGCTTGAGCAGTGGAAGTGTTATCTTAAAGAACTGCTGCTTTGATGTAGCACCATCAACACTGGCTGCCTCGTAAAGTGATGGATTGATACCGAGAATACCTGCACAAAGGACGATCATTGTATTACCATACCACATCCAGAACTGGATAAAAGCAATGATTATAAGTGATGCCCAGCCATGATTCAGGATACCACCCTCATCACACCATCCCCAACTTCTGAACAGGCTCGTGATAGGTCCCTGAACCTCGAACATACCGTAGAAGAGAACGGCGATTGTAGCTGCTGTAATGATGTTAGGCATGTACATGATTACCTTGAATACACCCTGACCCTTTATCTTAACCTTGATGTCTGTGAACCAGGCAGCAAGAACAAGTGCGAGAAGGATCTGAGGTACGAAGTTTACCAACCACAGAACAACTGTTATAGCAAGTGCCTGCCAGAACTCACTTCCGGTCTTTGCAAACACATAATTGGTAAAGTTACCGAGTCCTACGCTTGTTGTCACATATCTACCATTCTTAGCTGAGTAGATAAATGAGTTGTAGAACGTATAGATAAGTGGATACAGCTGAAAGATAAGGAAAACAAGGAAGAACGGAATGAGGAACATCAAACCATACTTGCCATATTCAACTGTCTTGTTCTTTTTCATAGTGTGATACGCCCCCTTAAAATATTGGTCTATAGTACACACGCACCAGCAACTTTCATTACTGATGCGTGCATTTTGTTACTTTATAGTTTTATCCTTTATTTTAGGGATAGATTACTTTGAGATACCAAGCTCTGAAGCACACTTGTCCTCGATGTACTTAACAGCATCATCAACTGATGTGTATGTACCTGAGTTGTAAGCTGTAGCTGCCTCATCGATGAATGCCTTGATTGAAGCATCCTGGTATGTTGTGTTGCTGAGGTTGATTCCCTCTGCTGATGCTGCCCATACCTCGATTGGGTTCTGTCCGCCAAGGAATTTCTGAGCTGCATTGTCGCTTGAAAGCTCACCATTGATAAGTCTCTCGTTAGCTGCCTTGTTGTTTACACAGTCACCTGTCTTGTTTGTGATATCAACACCAACATCTGGATCACATGTTAACTCGTAAAGAAGGAATGCACAAAGCTCTGGGTTTGGTGTATCCTTACCGACCATTACGTATGTACCGCCCCAGTGGTATGATGTAGGGCCTGTAACAGCTCCCCAGTTACCATCTACAGCGCCGTTACCCTGCATTGAACCTATGAACCAAGGACATCCGAAGTAGCAGAATACCTTTGAATCATTTGCCATATCAGCAGCCCATGATGAATCCCAAAGGGCTGTGTTGTTTGAATATCCACCATCATAGATCTTCTTACCTGTCTCAAGGTACTCTGTAACTGCACCGTCAAGTGTAAGCTTCTCTGATGAACCGTCATCTGTTACCCAAGGCTGTGACTGAGTATCCCAGATAGCGTACTTAACATCTGAAGGACCAGATACGATCTTGTATCCAGCACCCTTTAACTTTTCTGCTGTCTCGAAGAACTTGTCCCAATCAGCAAGAGCTGCCTGAACTGTCTCAGGATCATCTGATCCAAGAACTTCCTTAGCAATGTCTCTTCTGTAGAATATAGAACCTGCTGTAGCCTGCCATGTAACAGCCTTAAGCTCGCCGTTGTATGTGCCATACTGCTTAGCGAAGTCATATGAGTTAGCCATAACATCATCTGTGAAACCAAGATCTGTAAGGTTAGCTGTCTTTGTGTCATCCTCTGACCAGTACTTAGCTACATCGTTATCAGCAGGGATAAGTGAAGGATACTTATCTCCACTTGTAAGAGCTGTATCAATAGCTGTCTTGTACTCATCTGTTGTTCCACCAACACCAAGTGTTACGAACTCAACATAGTCCTTGTACTCTGGGAACTTGTCAAGAACGACGTTCATCTTCTTTGAGAAATCCTCATCCCATGAGTAAGCGTAGATCTTCTTGCTGTCATCCCAGCCATCTGTGCTAGGTGCTGCAATTGCTCCTGTTGCTGAAGCATCTGCCTCTGTTGCCTCTGTAGCATCATCTGATGCTGCCTCTGTTGCCTCTGTCTTAGCCTCTGTTGTTGTCTCTGTTGTAGCATCATCATTTCCGCCACATGCAACGAGTGATAATCCCATTGCCATAGCTAATGAAAGTGCTAACGCCTTTTTGATTTTTCTCACAAAAAAACCCTCCTTTTAAATATGTGTGCTATTCCAATGCTATGCTCTAAAATCACCTTATCGAGCATATCCGGAATGCCGTGTCATGCTTTTTCATGACATCTGTTGTGATTTTATTGACAACGTCCTTGTCAACATAGGCTTATTATAGGGCATATTATCTAATTTGGCAACCCCTTTTTTGAGTTTTTTTATCTTTTTTGCACATTCGCCTTTTTTTAAGCTAAAAAAATAACTAATTAAACTTTATCTATAAGGCGTGTATTTTATCATTTTTGTCAAATAGCCTATTTTTCGTACATTCCATGCGCCTTTCCGGCTAATATGGCAACTGTACTTTATATATAGAAAACAGCTTATTTACAAGGTTTTCTTTTAGTCATTATGTATAGTGCATGCAAAACCGATCTGTTTTATTGTGCAATTTTAAATTTTAGACTTTTTTCACTATTGGAGGGGTTCTGTTCTCCTCTTCTATATGTTAGTATACTATTATTAAATATATTTGACGCGGAAGACCGGACGCCCTCCGGCTCTTTTCGTGCAGAGGAGTTTTGAATGAGCAAAAAAGATAATACACAGGAAGAGGTGCTGGAAAGCACACAGAAGGATGCCCCGGATGACATTTTGATCCAGCCAAGGGGTGTCAAGCGTGAGGTGGCCGACGGTTTCTCAGATCCTAGATCTGCAGCGCCCAAAGCGGACCTTGCGACCGAAAACAGTCTTGAGCTTCACGCCATGACGAGATCAGAGCGCCGCAGATACAGACGGGCACAAAAAAAGGCTGAGACAGCGGACATGACACGCTCACAGCGTTTTCATTATTTTATAGACTGCAACAAATGGAAGATCATAGGAATACTGATGATCGTAGTGTCACTGGCCTGGATCTCACTGGCGGTATATTCCAATACCCGGCCGACGGTATTTGCATATGCGGTGGTCAACAGTCCTGATCCATGGAGCGTGGACACATCCGTTATAGACGACTATAAGAGCTACTATAATTATAAGGACTCGGACAAGATCAAATATATGCAGAACCTGCATTACGATCCGACTACATTTGACGCTGACTACGATGCAAATGGAACGGAATACTCTTCCTTCCCGCTGCTGTGCGAGGACAATGTATATGATGTGCTGATATCCGACAAGGCCGGAGTTGAGTGCTGCAGTTGGATAAATCTGATACATCCGCTTGATACATATGATGGCACTCTCAAAACTCTCTTCGAGGGAGAGCTCAAGGATCGTGTATTAACGGCGCAGGATTCCGCAAATCACACTTCCGCATACGCAATAAACATCAGCGGAACGGATTTTGCCAACCGCATGAACCTGGGATACAACGATGTGTATCTCTCATTCCCGGGCAACAGCGAGGAGAATGTTGACCACATTATCAAGCTGTTGAATTACATTTTTGATCTTGGTATAGAATAAGAAAAAATGGCTGTGACATATTGTTGTGTCACAGCCATTTTTTCTGTCATGATCTGTATTCAGGTGATCATATATCAATATATCAGTCCTCTGAATCCATGTTCATGACCTGTCTCTTTCTGGCAAGCTCGTCATTTGCAAGATACTCATCGTATGTTGTCTGCTTGTCTATGAGACCTGTATTTGTAATCTCTATGATTCTGTTTGCAGTTGTCTGTACAAACTGGTGATCCTGTGAGGAGAACAGTACTACACCAGGGAACTTGATAAGTCCGTTATTGAGTGCCGTGATGGACTCCATATCGAGGTGGTTTGTAGGCTCATCGAGAATCAGGGTGTTTGAACCCATGATCATCAGCTTGGACAGAAGACATCTTACCTTCTCTCCTCCAGATAGGACCTTGACCTTCTTAACTCCATCCTCACCTGCAAAGAGCATTCTTCCGAGGAAGCCTCTTACATATGTGGCATCCTTCTCGTCTGAATACTGTGTCAGCCAGTCAACTATCACGAGGTCGTTGTCGAACTCCTTGGTGTTGTCCTTAGGGAAATATCCCTGTGAGGTAGTAACTCCCCACTTATAGCTTCCCTCGTCCGGTTCCTCCTCGCCTGCAAGTATCTTGAAGAGCATGGTGGTTGACTTGGTGTTCGGTCCGACAAATGCTATCTTGTCGTCATGACCAACCGTGAACGAGATATCATCCAGAAGCTTTTCTCCGTCAACCGTCTTGGAGATATGTGATACGGTAAGCACCTCGTTACCGATGTCTCTCTTTGGTCTGAAATCAATGTATGGATATTTTCTGCTTGATGGCTTGATGTCATCCAGCTCGATCTTCTCAAGGGCACGCTTACGGGATGTAGCCTGCTTGGACTTGGAAGCATTTGCCGAGAATCTCTGAATGAACTCCTGGAGCTCTTTGATCTTCTCTTCCTTCTTCTTGTTGGCTTCCTTCATCTGCTTGATCATAAGCTGACTTGACTCGTACCAGAAGTCATAGTTACCTGCGTAAAGCTGGATCTTGCTGTAATCTATATCTGCTATATGGGTACATACCTTGTTCAGGAAATATCTGTCATGCGATACAACGATAACCGTGTTCTCAAAGTTGATGAGAAATTCCTCAAGCCATGCGATGGCATCCATATCAAGGTGGTTTGTAGGCTCATCCAGAAGAAGTACATCCGGATTGCCAAAAAGGGCCTGGGCAAGAAGCACCTTGACCTTGAGTCCACCATCCAGATCCTTCATCAGGCTGTAGTGATACTCTGTGCCTACTCCAAGTCCGTTCAGGAGTGTGGAAGCATCTGACTCTGCCTCCCAGCCGTTCATCTCAGCAAATTCAGCCTCAAGCTCTGCAGCCTTGACTCCATCCTCGTCTGAGAAGTCCTCCTTCATATATATAGCATCTTTTTCCTTCATTATCTCATACAGACGCTTGTTACCCATGATTACTGTGTCAAGCACCTGGTACTCATCGTATTTGTAGTGATCCTGCTGGAGAACTGAAAGTCTCTCTCCATCATTCATTGTCACATCACCCTTTGACGGCTCTATCTCTCCTGACAGGATCTTCAGGAAAGTTGACTTGCCGGCACCATTTGCACCGATCAGTCCATAACAGTTACCCTCTGTAAATTTGATATTTACATCCTCAAATAAAGCCTTCTTACCAAATCTCAATGTTACGTTATTCGCACTAATCATCGACGTATATACCTTTCACTATTTACTCTGTCTGCACACGCAGACGTCTCCATTTTCAGTGATTAAGTATATCAATACATGTCAGATGTGTCAACTTTACTTTATGTACAGAGCGGCGCTTTTCCTGCCCCGCTCCACTCTTCCATTCTGATATCCTTTACCAGAATTTTCTGGCTGCCAGCTAGAGATTCTTGACTATAGGATCATACAGATCAAGCTCACAGTACTCTGTGTCTGTAAAATGATCGCAGTTAAGACAACTCTTACCCGTCACATCGTTTGAAAGGCCCTTACAAGAACACTTCTTCTCATACGCACTGCATCTCTCTGCAACTTCTTTGTAGGTTTCTGTTGAACTTCTCATGATGTTCTCTCCTTTTTGCTATGCATTTTTCTGCTGCCTTATTATTGTGTGTCTTTTTCTGCTTTTTATTCCACATTTCATTCTTCGCTGATTCTTTGCCACATCAAGGTACGGATTCTTGACAATATGCTATATATTAAGTACAATCAGAATTAAAAATTTTTTAAATGATTGGAGATGAAATCTTGGACGCAGGTTCCATAATAAACATTATCATTCTGGTGGTGCTGATCGCACTGTCCGCATTCTTTTCTTCAGCTGAAACAGCACTCACAACGGTGAGTAAATTCTCGCTCAGGTCTCTTGCAGACAACGGCAACAAGCGGGCCTCACGGGTTCTCAAGGTCACAGAGAATTCAGGCAAGCTGATAAGCACTATTCTTATAGGAAATAACATTGTCAACATATCAGCATCTTCTCTCACGACCACATTCGTAACAAAGGCATTTGGAAGCTCTGCTGTCGGTATTGCAACCGGAGCCCTGACACTGATCGTTCTCCTCTTCGGAGAAATCACACCAAAGACCCTGGCTCAGCGTTATAACCTGAAGATATCGCTGTTATACATTGACATAATCCAGTTCCTTATGATAGTGCTCACACCTGTGATATTCATAGTGAATAAGATCGCTGATTTTATATTCTGGATCATAAGGCTCGACAAGGACGGCGGGAACCAGAAGATGACCGAGGATGAACTCATAAGCATGGTGAACGTCAGTGAGGAGGAAGGCGTCATCGAGGACAAAGAGAAGGAAATGATAACCAATGTGGTGGACTTCGGAGATTCCATTGCAAGGGATGTCATGATCCCAAGAGCAGATATGACCATCGCCTCTGTTGATATGGCTTATGATGATCTGCTGAAGCTCTACATGGAAGTACCGTATACGAGAATTCCTGTATATGAGGACTCCAGAGATAACGTGATCGGTATCCTTCATGTTAAGGATCTCTTCTTCTACAAGGCAACCCATGATATCAATAATTTCAGCGTTCGTAACATCATGAGAAAGCCACTGTATGTATATGAATATCAGAAGACCAATGATCTTCTGCACTCCATGAAGTCGGATTCCAATACCATGGCCATAGTGCTCGATGAGTACGGAATCTGCATAGGACTTATTACCATTGAGGATCTCATTGAGGAAATCATCGGAGACATCAAGGATGAGTACGACACGGAGGAACACAACAACATCATCAAGGTCGACGACACCCACTACAACGTCGATGGCTCCATCAAGCTGGATGATCTGAATGATGCACTGAATCTAAAGATAGAATCAGAGGACTACGACTCCCTCGGCGGTTACATAACCGAGCTGCTGGATCACATTCCAGCCAAGGGCGAGTCCGTCACCGACATCTCATGCATCTACAAGGTACTTGAGATGGACAAAAAGCGAGTCGCCAGAGTGCTTATCACGCTGGCTCCGCAGGAGCCAGGCGACGCCGATGGCGAGTAAGTCAGCGCCGGGTGGCGGGGTTATGCGCAAACAGACATTTTCGTTGAAAAAGATACAATTTTGTGATATTTCTCGAAGGAATTTACGAAAAGCACACAGGCTTGCAAAAGCTTGTGTGCTTTTCTCTTTTTTCGGCTCAAAAAGATACAATCGTCAAACTTGCAGCCAGCTAGCGTCCTGAGCATTCTCTTTCCTCTTGATTTTTTAACAAATTAATACGTTTTATAGTAAAACAACCTTGTAATGTAGTTTTGAATACTATATAATATGTCGTGTTGATTCAAAATCAACTGTTTATATGCGGTATTACACACTGCATAAACAACACATACTGCACAAAACAGCACATGCTGCGTAAACAATGCATACTGCATACACAGCACGTACAACTGTTGGAATATGTCAATTTGTGAACGGTATTTATGAACAGCTTTTTCGCACAGCAGTTCCTGTGCGTGCTCCAACTAATATAAGAGGTGTCTATATGGATAAAAAGACAAATATTAAAGACATAATATCAATGGCCGGTGGCCTTGATTATATAAACCCTAAGGATATTCCTTCCATTGACCTGTACATGGATCAGTTGACCACCTTCATGGAGGATCAGCTTGGAAAGAACAGGCGCAATGACGAGGACAAGGTGATGACCAAGACCATGATCAACAACTACACGAAGAACAACCTTCTGCCATCGCCTAACAAGAAGAGATATTCTAAGCAGCACCTTATACTGCTCATTTATATATACTACCTGAAGAACATGCTCAGCATCAACGATATACAGACTCTGCTTGAGCCTCTTATAGATGGTTATTTTGATTCCAACAAGGACGGAAAGGATATTTCTGATATATACGCCCACTTGTATGAGCATCTATCCCAGCATTACGGTGACATCATCAAGGATATCGTGAGAACAGCCAACAAGGCTGATGCCATGTATGATCCTGAGAAGGACTCCTATCTCCACGATCTCAGCATGATCTCACTTCTCTCAGTTGATATATATGCCAAGAAGAAATATGTGGAGCATCTGGTAGACAAGCTCAGACAGGAATCTGAGGAAGATGCCAAGGCGAAGGCTAAAGCCCAGGCACAGAAAGCCAGAGAGCAGGCAGCAGCCAAAGCCGCAAAGGCTAAGCAGCCACAGGCAAACGCCGCAGCCGAGGGCAAGAAAAAATAGTCAGCTTACGCACAACCAACAAGTATTGCGACCAGTTTTCACAGGACTCCAGCCTTTAACACAAATAAAACCCCTGAACGATAAAATTTAATCGTTCAGGGGTTTTGTCTGACTACTTGTCGGTTTTCTCGTTGCTCTGCTTGTCATTCTGCTGGAAGCTCTTCATTCTTGAAAATACAAGCTCATATCCGTCCTTGCCATAATTCAGGGATCTGTTGACCCTGCTTATCGTGGCTGTGGATGCTCCGGTCTTCTCCGCAACCTCCAGATATGTGTTGTCTTCCTTCAGCATCTTGGCCACTGCAAAACGCTGTGCTATAGATAACAGTTCATTCACCGTGCATACATCCTCAAAGAAATTAAAGCACTCCTCTTCTGTCTCCAATGTAAGTATCGCCTCAAACAGATCCTGTACTGCCTCTGTATGTACTGTTTTTCCCATGTCTAAGCTCCTTTTTGACTTTCACGACTTTAGCGTGATAAAGTAATATATACTATATACCACTTTCTTATAATTTGCAATCTTTTTTGATCCAGACTGAAAGGCCTCTTCTGTTGACATAGAACTCGCCACAGCCCTCGTCATCTATCTTGATGTCATACTTGGCATTACCCATGACATCTGCAAAATGTGCTCCCGCAAACTGTCTGCCCACATACATTCTCTTGGTGCCGCCCATTCCATCGGACATGACAACCGCAAGTCCTGAATCCTTGTGCTCCTCGTCGCCCTCTCTGGTCCATCCAACAACCTCGCTGTGATCAAAGTAGTCGTGCTGAGTTCCATATGCATATTTCTTTCTGAGCTTGAGCAGCTTATTCAGTATCGTCTTCTTCGACTTTACCTTAACCTGTGGTATTCCCGCATAGTCGCCGATATACAGGCACGGATAGCCCTGCTCTCTGAGCAGTATGACCGCATACGCCAGAGGCTTGAACCAATCCTCAACGTACGATTCCAGAACTCCTCCGACCTGGGATTCGTGGTTATCTACAAATGTAACAGCCTTCTCCGGATTGCTCATCATAAGTGAACCCTTAAGCAGATCTGCCATGTTATACTCTCCATCTGCCACAGATGCATCGTGGAAATTGAAGTGCAATGGCACATCGAACATGGATGCCTCATTGTCTGTGGCCTTGATATAGCCATTCAGATATTCTGTATTCCAGTGCCAGAAATCACCGACAGCAAATATGTCCTTATGTACATATTCCGGAGCCTCATCTACGCCCTTCTTCTTAGCGGCTACAGGGACATCAGATGTCGCTTCAATAAAATCCTTCACAAACCATGCAGGGATAGCCTCTGCCTCCTGGAATCTGAATCCATCCACATCAGTGGTCTTCTCGTACCACTGAGCCCACGCCATGAGCTCGTCGTACACTTCCTGATTGTAGAAATCAATCTCGCTTCCAATTATATAATCATACTTGGAATATTCCTTGTCCGCCTCGTCATAATCCTTGCCCTCAAGAGCGCACACACGCTTCTTGAATTCTTCCTGCTTCCAGTCTATTCCCGCAAAATGCTTCCAGTTCCACTTGAACTTGGAATACTTTGACTTTCTTCCAGGGAATGTAAACTTTGAAAGTGCTCCCACAGTCTTCTTATTGCCGATCATCTGTGGAATATCTTTGGTGTTGAAATCGGCTGCTGTAACCTTCTCTATCCTGTCAGCGCCGAGCTTCTGTCTGACCGCAATGTCCGCATAGACATTTATCCCCTGATCCTTCATAGCCTTTATAGCAGCTATATACTCATCCTTAGTTCCATATCTGGTTCCAACTGAACCCTTCTGGTCAAACTCTCCCAGATCATACAGATCGTACGGAGCATACCCCATATCTTCTTTGCCCTGTGCTCCCTTTGTAGCAGGCGGAAACCATACAGCCGTAGCCCCCATCTTCTTCAGAACCGCAGCGTCCTCTGCTGCCTTTTTCCATAAATCCTGGCTGTCGGTCGTATTCGCTGTAAAATACTGTACCAAAAGTCCGTTATCCTTCATCTCAATACCTCCGTTATTGGCTTTTAATCACCCTTATAAGTCATTATATCAAATCTGAATATATGAGTAAAGACCGACAAATAACAAAAAACATGCCCGCAGACTCCCCTTACCGGAGTGCCTGCAGGCATGCCAAAGACACTATGTACTGTAACGTATATATCTCGGATCACACACGCTGATCCATGCATGTATACACCACAGCTTATAGCTGTATTACATATTCTTGATTCTCTCTATAGCTTCAACTGTATTCTCATAAGTTCCGAATGCAGTAAGTCTGAAATATCCCTCACCGCTTGGTCCGAAGCCTGAACCTGGGGTTCCGACTACATTTGCATTCTCAAGCAGATAATCGAAGAAATCCCATGATGACATGTTGTTCGGTGTCTTAAGCCAGATGTATGGCGCATTTACACCGCCTGATACAGTGTAGCCTGCATCCTTGAGTCCCTGTGAGATAACCTTTGCGTTGTTCATGTAGTATGCGATCTGAGCCTTTGTCTGAGCCTTGCCCTCGTCTGAGTACACTGCGTCTCCTGCTGCCTGAACAATGTATGGAGCGCCATTGAACTTTGTTCCATGTCTTCTTGCCCACAGGCTGTGCATTGACACGCCATCTGCGTCCTTCAGATCCTTTGGAACTACAGCATAGCCAAGACGTGTTCCTGTGAATCCTGCGTTCTTAGAAAAGCTCTTGAGCTCGATAGCACATGTCTTTGCGCCCTCGCACTCATATATTGTATGAGGAACATCCTCCTCGCTGATATATGCCTCGTATGCAGCATCGTAGATGATGACTGCTCCGACCTTATTTGCGTAATCTACCCACTCCTGAAGCTGATCCTTCTTGATCGTTGCTCCTGTAGGGTTGTTTGGGAAACACAGATATATGATGTCAGGTGTCTCCTTTGGAAGCTCTGGCGCAAAGTTATTGTCCGCAAGACATGGCATGTAAATTACATCGCTCCACAACTCTGTGTTCTTGTCGTATGTTCCTGTTCTTCCTGCCATTACATTTGAATCAACATATACAGGGTATACAGGATCACATACTGCAATCTTGCTGTCTGCTGTAAATATCTCCTGAATATTTGCTGAGTCACTCTTTGCCCCGTCGCTGACAAATATCTCATCAGCAGATATGTCCACGCCTCTGTCAGCATAGTCGTTCTTTGCTATGGTGTTTCTGAGGAACTCATAGCCGAGATCAGGAGCATATCCCTTGAATGTCTCCGCAACTGCCATCTCATCTACAGCCTTGTGAAGGCGCTCTATGATAGCCGGTGCAAGTGGCTGAGTCACATCACCGATACTGAGTCTTATAACCTTCTTGTCAGGGTGTGCCGCGCTGTACTCTCTCTGCTTTCTTCCAACTGTTGAGAAGAGATAACTTCCCGGAAGCTTTAAATAATTTTCATTTGCCTTAAACATATCTTTCCTCCTAATATATATCAGTCCAGCCTTCAAATACTTCCCTTGCCGGTCCTGTCATGTACATAGTTTCATTCTGCCTGTCGTAATCAATATCTAAAGTTCCTCCGAGCAATGAGACCTTTACCGAATCTCTCGTCCTGCCGGCAGCTATCCCCGCCGCCACAGCCGCACACGCGCCTGTACCGCACGCAAATGTCTCGCCGGAGCCGCGCTCCCACACTCGCATCCTCATATGATCTTCGTCAACGATCTGGACAAATTCTACATTTGTCCTGTTCGGGAACATGGGATGCACTTCCATCTCAGGCCCCAGAGTCTCCATCTGGCAGACATATATATCATCCACCCACACAACCGCATGGGGATTGCCCATGGATACCCGGACAAAATCCACGGTTTCATCAGGCAGAACAGCCATCTCGACAGCCGCACCTATATCCGGTCTGCCCATATCCACACATACCGCAACCACTCTTCCATCCTGCAGAATACATCTGAGCCGTTTTATACCCGCCTGTGTCTCCACAGTAAATTCCGTCTTCTCCGTCATTCCATGGTCGTATACATACTTGCCAAGGCATCTTATGCCATTTCCACACATCTCTGCCCTGCTGCCATCCGCATTGTATATATCCATATTAAAATCAGCCCTGGCCGAAGGTCCTATAAGTATCAGTCCGTCGCCCCCAATGCCCCTGTGCCTGTCACTGACAAGCCTGGCTAAGATCTCCGGATCATATACCTTTTCTCTGAAGCAGTTCACGTACACGTAGTCATTTCCAAGTCCTTCCATCTTCGTGAATCGCAATAGAAAGCCTCCCTCTTGATCTATTTTAGAAACAATCTGAATTATCCAGTATCATATATGCCATCTCGACTATATTTATACCGTTATCCATGCTCTTCTTTTGCAGATATCTGTGAGCGCCCTGTTCATCATACTCAAAGTCATGCATAAGCTTGAGTTTTGCCGCCTTGATGACCTTCTTCTCTTCCTCGGTTCTCTCCTTTGGCCTGGACTTTCTCTTTTTTCTCTCCCACAGAAGATTCTCTATTGTGAGACTTACGGTATTCACAAAGTCCATGGACTTTATCGGCATAGACAGACATACCACGCCGCTGTCCCGGACTTCCTCATAATTCTTCTTGCTGCTGAGCACGATCATGTCAAAATATTTCGGAATATAATTCTCAAGATCTGAATACATCATATCCAGGAATTTATATCCACATATTATGACTCCATCGTCACACGCATCCGCAGCCTGCGCCGCCTGGGCTCCGGTTGTACACACCTTTGTAACACTTATACCATTGCGAATGAGCAGGTTTTTTATACTCTTTGCTTCCTCTATTTTCGGAAAAACTATTATAACATTTACCAAATCAAAGACCTCTCAATCGTGTATGTATAGCTATTATCAAATATATAGGTAAGCAGACCTTTCGCTCCGCTTACCTATACTACTCATCATTTTATATTGTTCGTGTATAAGATCAGATTTTGTACAGATAGTTTGAGATCTCCCAGTCTGTAACCTGTCTTGTGTACTCATTCCACTCATCCATCTTGGCACTTGTATACCTCTCGAAGATGTGTGAACCAACTGCCTCCTTCATGAAGTCGCTCTCGCTCATGGCAAGAGTTGCCTCTCTGAGGTTTGCAGGAAGGCTGTGGATATGACGTGCCTTCTTCTCCTCTGCAGTGAGGTTGAATATATTTGTATCTACACTTGGTGGAACTGGAAGCTGACGCTTGATTCCGTCAAGTCCTGCTTTAAGGCATACTGCCATGGCAAGGTATGGGTTAGCTGTTGGATCCGGACATCTGAGCTCAACTCTTGTTCCTGCACCACGTGCACTTGGAATTCTGATAAGTGGACTTCTGTTCTTTGCTGACCATGCGATGTAAATAGGAGCCTCATAGCCTGGAACAAGTCTCTTGTATGAATTTACAAGCGGGTTGGTGATGGCTGTCATCTCCTTCATATGCTCCATGATTCCGGCGATGAACCAGTAAGCCTCCTGGCTAAGTCCTAGCTTATCGTTCTCATCTGCAAATATGTTCTTGCCATCCTTCTGGAGCGACATGTTCATATGCATACCTGAACCGCATACGCCATACTTTGGCTTTGGCATGAATGTTGCGCAGAGACCATGTCTCTTGGCAATAGTCTTTACAACCAGTTTGAATGTCTCGATGTTGTCGGCGGTTCTCAAAGCCTCACCGTACTTGAAATCTATCTCATGCTGTGCAGGAGCTACCTCATGGTGTGATGCCTCGATCTCAAATCCCATCTGCTCAAGAGTAAGAACCATATCTCTTCTCGCATTCTCACCGAAATCCAGTGGTCCGAGATCAAAATAGCTTGCTCTCTCGTATGTGTTAGTTGTAGGCATTCCGTTCTCATCTGTCTGGAAGAGGAAGAACTCACACTCAGGACCTACATTCATAGTGTAACCCATCTCTTTTGCCTCAGCCAGAGCTCTCTTAAGTACATATCTTGGATCGCCCTCAAATGGTGTTCCATCAGGCTTATATACATCACATATAAGTCTTGCAACCTTTCCCTGCTGTGGTCTCCAAGGGAATGTCTCATATGTATCATAATCAGGATACAGATACATATCTGACTCCTCAATTCTCGCAAAGCCCTCTATAGAAGAACCGTCGAACATGATCTTGTTGTCAAGTGCCTTCTCTATCTGGCTTGAGGTTATCGCTACGTTCTTAAGGTCACCAAAAATATCTGTGAACTGAAGTCTTATAAACTCAACATCATCTTCTTTGACCTTTTTCAGTATGTCTTCCTTTGTGTATTTTCCCATCGTTATACTCCTTTTCTACACATTGTTTGATCCTCTGCATGTAAATCTCTATGAGATTTTCTCATAGCTAGAGTTATAATAAACTTTGACAGAACTTTTGTCAACACAGATGAACGGTTGAGCAAATGTATATTCTGTCATAATTCTCTATCGAAGATCTCTCTTTCTGAATGTCAGCCATGTTGCCACGATCATCACCGTGCCGTATGCAGCAGCCACCGCCAGGGATATTCCAGCATGGCTCCAGTCTATATCGACCTGACTCATCTCCCTCACAGAACTGAACGGCATATAGCCCAGTATTTTCTCCAGAACATCCGACTGGAATAGCACAGGCATGATCTGCACGCCGAGATCCACAAGGAAAAACAGCAGCAGATTCACTGATACTGACGCAGCCTTGGACGTCAGTGAAAACGCAAGGAACACGCATGTCATATATAACATCGTAAGCACAAATCCCTCACACGCCACCGATCTCAGCATATATCCCGCCACGTCCATGGTAAATGCCTTTCCAAAGCCTCCACAAATGCATCCTCCCACGGTATACACAAGTATATCTTCAAGAGAAAGTATCCAGATCGCCACTATATATACTATGATCTTCGCAAACATTATATGTGCTCTGCTGTGTCCCTGGGCTATCGCACACTGGATATCCCTGGACTTGTAATCGCTGGTGATGAGCGACGCCGCAATAAATCCAAACAGCATGCCCGACACCGAGCTTCCGGAAAACGAGCCCAGCAGATACTGGAACTGAAAATCTCCCGTTAGTTCTATTCCAAGAATATCTCCAACCAGTCCCACCGAGATCAGATATATTATATCCTGAGCAAAGAAAACTATCAGGCACACCCTGAAGCCCAGACTCTTATACAACTTATAGAATTCAGCCGACAACAGTTCACGCATAATGAGCACCTCCTATCCTGTGAATAAAGTAGTTCTCAAGACTCTCCTCCTCGAGATGGTACTCACTGACAAACACCCTCTCATTGTAGAGAACCCATGCCAGCTCATCTGAGTTTACCGGCTGGTCCACGATTATCTCATCGCCATTCACATACACATTCACTATATTGTATCTCATAGCAAGTATATCAAGCACCTTCTTCACATCATTGGTGCGCAGTCTCAGTCTTCTGTGACACTTCGCGTCAAGCTGCGCTGCGGAGAGGCAGTCTATGATCTGTCCTCTGTCTATCATTATGTAGTCCGTTGCCAGCTCGTGAAGCTCTGTGAGTATATGGCTGGATATAAGTATCGTCACACCAAATCTCTGATTTATCTGCTTGAGAAGATTTCTTATCTCAACTATTCCAACCGGATCAAGTCCGTTTATCGGCTCATCCAATAGCAGGAGATCCGGACCTGACAGCATGGCACAGCCAATCGCCAGCCTCTGTTTCATTCCCATCGAATAATTCCTAAACTTCTTCTTGCCAACGCCCTGCAATCCAACATTTGCTATGGTCTGCTCGATGAGCTTGTCGTTCTTTATCCCCCTCAGCTTCATATTAAGCTTTATGTTGTCTACAGCATTATAATTGTCGTGCAGTCCGGCATGTTCGCACACCGTTCCTATCCTCTTTCTGGCATTCACCAGCCCCTTGCTGTCACTGGCGCCAAATAATTCTATCTCTCCCTCGTCAGGAAACAACAGACCATTGATATGATTGATCAGGGTAGTCTTTCCTGCCCCGTTCTGTCCTATAAAGCCATATATCTTCCCCCTTTCAAGAGATATATTGACATTGGACAAAACAGTATTCTTTCCAAATGTCTTCGTGAGTCCGCTTACTCTCACAACATTCTCTGCCATTTATCCCCCACCTTTCTGTCCTCATAAAATACGCCTACAGGAAATAATATTCTATGAATTTACACAAAAACCCGTCATCCAGCACATAGCTGAACAACGGGTCCTTTATATACTTATCAATGATAAGAATTAATCCTGAACGTATGGTAATATTGCGATCTGTCTAGCTCTCTTAACAGCAATTGTGATTGCTCTCTGATGCTTAGCACATGTTCCTGTGATTCTTCTTGGAAGGATCTTACCTCTCTCTGAGATATACTTTCTGAGTGCGTTTGAATCCTTGTAATCGATCACAGCCTCTTTATTAGCACAATACTCGCAGACTTTCTTTCTTCTACGGATATTTCTTCTCTTCATTGGAGCGTCAGCTCTATCAGTCTTATTGTAAGCCATTGTATTTACCTCCTATTTTACTTGAATGGTAAATCGTCCTCAATACCTTCCGGTATACTCATGAAGCCCTCAGCTCCTGCATTGCCAGGTGCCGGTCTTCCTGCTGGCTGATATCCACTGCCTGATGCCTGTCCGCTTGCAGCCTTGCTCTCAGCAAACTCCTGCTCCTCAACAACAACATCAGTTGTGTACACCTTGTTACCATCCTTATTCGTATAGCTTCCAGTCTGGATTCTACCTGTTATAGCAATCTTCGTTCCCTGTTTCAGGTACTTCTCTGCAAACTCAGCGCTCCTGCCAAATGCAACGCAGCCGATGAAGTCTGCACTCTGGTCGCCATTTCTATTGAATCTTCTGTCTACAGCCAATGTGTATCTTGCAATAGCCATCTGGCCATCACCTGTGTTTGACTGTGAATATCTAACTTCCGGGTCTCTTGTGAGACGACCCATCAATATTACCTTGTTCATTATAGAATACCTCCTATTACTCGGCGTCTAATCTAACGCAAAGATATCTAAGAACTGATTCCATAATACGAATGTTAGCCTCAAGCTGAGCTGGAACACCAGCCTCTGCATCAAACTGAATGAAGTAGTAGTATGCTTCGCCCATCTTCTGAATCTCGTAAGCAAGCTTCTTGAGTCCACACTCGTTAACTTCTGTAATTGTTGCGTTAGCCTTCTCAATATAAGACTTAACCTTATCAACTACAGCTGTTCTGGCTTCCTCATCAATCTTTGCACTAACAACTAAAGTTAATTCATATTTGTTCATTACATTGCACCTCCTTATGGTCTCTGGCCCACAGTCATCTGTGAGCAAGGAAAATATGATTAATACATCACAAGTTCAGATACTATCATATTTTTCCAGCCAATTCAAGCATTTTTTCTATGATCATCCCAAAAATTCTGTGGCATGCTTTCTCGACCACAAAGGGAACATGCTTCTCTGGCATCTGTAGTTCTCTCTCTGCTCCACGCTCACCGCGCTGAAGAATGTTCTCCACATATCTGTGTAATCATCCTCCATATATTCTGCACTGCCCAGCGTCTCCATCTCCTGATCTGTAAGCCGCCTCACATACATATCCGAATCCACCGGATGCACCACGGCGTAACGTCTGCCATCATCCACTATCAGCCAGTATTCTGACGGCATCCTGTCCGCAAAATGACTGGCGACAAGAAGCGCAACATCGTCCTTTGGTTCTATATGACATACATACACCCGCCCCTGGACAGCAGTGAATCTGGCTATCTCCCTGAATAGATGTGCCTCGTTGCTCACACTCCGCCCAAGCTCCATGATACGCATCACCTCCGGACTTATGAGCATATGTTCCACCTTTCGCCCCTCGGCAAATGCCAGTATCAGATATCTGTACACAGTGTCCAGTGCATCCTCCTGATGCGACAATAGTGCATTGAATACGTTGCGGTACACCAGCCAGGATACCTTCTTCACAGACCGGGTAAACTTCTGCACCTTGTCCGCATCCGGCTCGACATGTATATAGTCAGCGAACATATCCAGTTGTTCCACAGGCTCCTTCATAAGCATCACATGGTCGTGTCCGACCTGCAGTGCCATACTCCACGCCTCATATATGCATGTAGCCATATCGTCATATCTGTCTCTGCATGTGAAAACCTTCATATTGTCCATAACTTCCACCTTCACGCCTTCATTCCTATATCAAATAAAGTCATCTGTCTATACTGTTCATTGCCGTGTGATGCCTGCCAGTTCTCTCCCCGGCTCAGATCCGTCATCTCCCTGACAATGTAATCCCTCTCTATAGGGATCCTGTACATCATACGTCCGCCACACGTTATAAAATAATGTGCTCTCTTAAGCACCACCCCCATCTTCTTCAGATTATCGAAATCCAGACTTCCGTATCTGCGGGCTCTCACTATCCTGCCCGCCGACTTCGGCCCTATGCCAGGAATCCTGAGAAGCAGATCATACGGTGCCGTCTGCACCTCCACCGGGAACTGGTCAAGATGCCTCACTGCCCAGTTGCACTTCGGATCCATTCTCTGATCGAGGTTCGGCTCGTTCTCAGACAATATCTCCTCAGCGTGGAATCCATAATATCTGAGCAGCCAGTCCGCCTGATACAATCTGTGCTCACGGAGCAATGGAACCGCCGTATCCAGCGCAGGGAGTGCCGAGTCCTCGTTGATCGGTATATACGCGGAGTAGAACACACGCTTCAGATCGTATCGCTGATACAGTCTCTGGGCTGTGTGTATGAGCGTGTAATCCGACTCTCCGCTGGCTCCAACTATCATCTGTGTGCTCTGTCCCGCGGGGGCAAATGCCTGTCTCCTGTCTGTATCTCCAAACATGACAGGGAGGGGCGAAGAGGCAGCACCGATGTCTCTTTTATCAGATGTCATTCCATCTGTGAGTGTCTCTGCTGCTGACATCCGCAGAGCACCATGTCTTTCCTGCCCTGCCAGCTCTGCTTTGTATGCGGTCAGATCCTTCTGCAGATTCTTCTCGTTGAATATGCTTCCAGTAAGGTATCTGTTGATACCGCTCCTCTCCATACGCGCAGTCTTGCCCACCGCCAGTCTGTGGGATTCTATAGTGCTGGTCAGCTTGCCCATGGGATCAAGTATGGTGTCAAAGCTCTTGTTCGGGGCAAGCTTCTTCAGACTCTCCTCAGTCGGCAGCTCCATATTAACACTTATCCTGTCCGCTAAATATCCCACCATGCTTATAAGCTCATCCGATGCCCCCGGAATGGTCTTCACATGGATATATCCATTGAACCTGTACTTCGTCCTGAGAAGATACAGAGTCTCACACATCCTCTGCATGGTGTATGTCGGATCCCTGAGCACACCAGAGCTCAGGAACAACCCTTCTATATAATTCCTCTTGTAGAACTCTATGACCAGATCGCACAGCTCCTCCGGTTCAAATGTCGCTCTTGGCACATCATTGCTTCTGCGGTTCAGACAGTACTTGCAGTCATATACACAGTGGTTCGTCATAAGGACCTTAAGCAGCGATATACATCTTCCATCCGCTGCAAAGCTGTGACATATACCACATGATACACTGTTGCCCTGGGTTCCCTTCTGTCCCTTCCTGTCCACTCCACTGGATGTACACGCCACATCATACTTCGCCGCATCCGCCAGTATATTCAGTTTTTCCTTCGTTGTAAGTCCTGTAATTATCTCGTTCATGCATAATATTATACGAACATTTGTTCGATATTGCAAGAGGTAATTTCTGGTTGCCGGTTAAAGCATAATATTACTTATGGATGACGCAGACAAAAAAAGACCAGACACACTCTGAACGAATGTATCCGGTCTTCTCTATGCGAAAGGCTCTGGACTATGACAGATCCTTTCTTCTATATGATCCTAAGCTATATCTTAGAGCTGTGGGCCTGCTGCAACTAATGCCTTACCTGCTGCATTACCCTCGTACTTAGCAAAGTTCTTCTGGAATCTTGCTGCAAGATCCTTAGCCTTTGTCTCCCACTCTGAAGCATCAGCGTATGTGTCACGTGGGTCAAGGATTGCTGGATCTACGCCAGGAAGCTCTGTTGGAACCTCGAAGTCGAACATAGGGATCTTCTTTGTAGGAGCCTCATTGATAGCACCACTGAGGATTGCATCGATGATTCCTCTTGTATCCTTGATTGAAATTCTCTTGCCTGTTCCATTCCATCCTGTGTTAACAAGGTATGCCTTAGCACCGCTCTTCTCCATCTTCTTAACAAGCTCCTCTGCATACTTTGTAGGATGCAGCTCGAGGAATGCCTGACCGAAGCAAGCTGAGAATGTAGGTGTTGGCTCTGTGATACCTCTCTCTGTACCAGCAAGCTTTGCTGTGAATCCTGACAGGAAGTAGTACTGTGTCTGCTCTGGTGTAAGGATTGATACTGGAGGAAGTACTCCAAACGCATCTGCTGAAAGGAAGATTACGTTCTTTGCAGCTGGTGCTGATGATATAGGTCTTACAATGTTCTTGATATGATCTATTGGGTAAGATACACGAGTATTCTCTGTTACGCTCTTATCAGTGAAATCGATCTTGCCGTTTGCATCAAGTGTAACGTTCTCAAGAAGAGCGTTTCTCTTGATTGCGTTGTAGATGTCTGGCTCTGAATCCTTGTCAAGGTCGATAACCTTAGCGTAGCATCCACCCTCGAAGTTGAATACACCGTTGTCATCCCAGCCGTGCTCATCATCACCGATGAGGAGACGCTTTGGATCTGTTGAAAGTGTTGTCTTACCTGTTCCTGAAAGGCCGAAGAAGATAGCTGTGTTCTCACCGTTCATATCTGTGTTAGCTGAGCAGTGCATTGAAGCCATTCCCTTAAGTGGAAGGTAGTAGTTCATCATTGAGAACATACCCTTCTTCATCTCTCCGCCGTACCATGTGTTAACGATAACCTGCTCATGGCTTGTGATGTTGAATGCTACACATGTCTCTGAGTTAAGTCCTAACTCCTTGTAGTTCTCAACCTTAGCCTTTGAAGCGTTGTATACAACGAAATCTGGCTCGAAGTTCTTAAGCTCTTCCTCAGTTGGCTTGATGAACATGTTTGTTACGAAATGAGCCTGCCAAGCAACCTCAACGATGAAACGGATAGCCATACGAGTATCAGCATTTGCTCCACAGAATGCATCAACTACAAAAAGTCTCTTGTTTGAGAGTTCCTTCTTAGCGAGATCCTTAACTGATGCCCATGTCTCCTCTGTCATTGGATGGTTGTCATTCTTATACTCATCTGATGTCCACCATACAGTATCCTTTGAGTTCTCATCTACTACGATATACTTATCTTTAGGTGAACGGCCTGTATAAATACCAGTCATAACGTTAACTGCGCCGAGCTCACTAACCTGTCCCTTCTCGTATCCCTGAAGGTCAGCCTTTGTCTCTTCCTCGAATAACAATTCATATGAAGGATTGTGTACGATCTCTGTTGTGCCTGTAATGCCATACTTAGTTAAATCAACTGTTGCCATTTTTCTTAACTCCTTTTCTTTAAATGTATTTCATTGATAGATGCCTGTCGCTCATGCCCTGCCGGCACTGCGTTTTATGCGGCACTCAATAATCTGGAAATAAATATGAACACTTACTCTCATATTCAGTTGAAAGTATACCCAATTAGTCAAAATAAATCAATATGATTATTGAGTTTTTTTTGTAGTTTACAGAAAGTTCTCATTTATAATCTGAATTTTATATTTATTACTTGCATAACCTAAGATAATGAGCTTCCACGTCTCTTCTCAAGGAATTTTGACTTCACTATCAGAATATCACCTGTCTGTATCTTCAGATCACCTGTCGGCAGTATAGACATATTATCCCTGAGTACCATATATATATTTACACCATACTCCTCCGTAGCCTGGAGTATGGTCCTGCCGCAAAACTTGCTCACATCATCTACGAGCAGTTCTCCAATCTCGTCCACATCAACAACTTTGGACTCCTCGTTGGCATTGTTCTGATACTGCTCTACAAATCCGGCGCTTATGATACCTGTAGGTATCGCTACCAGCAGAACACCCATAAATGCTATGACTATCGCCATGCATTTGCCGAGGAGAGTGATCGGGTAAATGTCTCCGTATCCCACGGTGAGTACAGTGGACACCGCCCACCAGATTCCACTGAAGGCGTTGCTGAAAACTCCCGGCTGGGCTGCGTGCTCCGTGCTGTACATGCACAGGCTGCTCGCCATCATGAGTATGAATATGATGAACATGGACGATATGATCTGTCTGCTCTTTCTCAGCAGGACCATCTTGATGACATTGAAGCTGTCGTACTTTGAATTGATCCTGAAAAGATGGAATATACGGATCACCCTGAGCATCCTGAACGCCACGAAGCCAGACAGAAAGAACACTGGTATGATCGTGAGCAGATCCACAACTCCGTCATATGATATGAGGAACTTTCCTATAGCCTTTCCTCTGGTGCATGTGGGATACAGGAAATCCGCCGTCCATATGCGGAGAATATACTCAACACAGAATATGCCTGTAGTCACCCACTCGATAACACTCAGCAGCCCATAATATGGTTCAAGCTGATCGTAGGTCTGCAGGAACATCACCGATATGTTCGACAATATGACACCCACTATGAATATGTCAAATGCCCTGCTCGCCAGATTGCTTTTGTCCCCTATCTGTATTATGTCAAATATTTGCTTTTTGAGTTTTGTCTTGTTTACCGCCATTGCTCTCCTCTTATATATCTATTTGTCCTTGAGAATGTCCATCATCTCATCTATCATCTCTTCGTCCTGAAGCCTGAACTTGATCTCCACGCGTCTCGACGCTGCCATGTCCACTGCTTATGATGCCGTTGCTCTCCGTCAGACAGTACTTTGCCACTGAGAACGCTCGCTGCTGTGAAAGTTCAAGATTGTATATGTAGGAACCATTCGTATCCGTGTGTCCCTCTATGATTATCTCCGAAACGTATTCCCTGTAATCATCGCGCAGAAGCACACTGCAGTACTTCGGCAGGAACTGGTTGATGGTAAGCATACACGAATATACCACCCGTTATGGCAAACATACACACACTTATAATCGCCCTATCTCCTATCATAATTAAAAAGAGGCTGTTTTACCAGTTGAAATACTTACTCCTTTACCTGTTATTTACATATTTATGCGGGATTTACATGTTTTTACAAGGCTCTGTGCATACCGCACAAATGGCCATTTTCTTTTTGTGCACTTTGAAAAATGTGTCATAAAATCTTTAAATTTTGAAGATTTTATTTTGCAAAACGTTTTTTTTCTGTACATATTCTGTTCATATTTTGTGTATATACTGAACTCAGTTGTTCAAGAGAAAGTAATTTACTCTTAGTTGTTTAAGTTGTTGTTTAAAAAAGAACCGCCTAGCAATTCAGGTGGTTCTTTTTTTGCGCACAAAATTATCTTTTATTTAGCAAAAAAGGCTGAAAAGATACAATTTCTTCAGATTTTGTATCTTTTCAGCCTTTTATTTTGATTTAGAGATAATTTTGTGTGCAGACAAACTCATCCGCCACCAAAAGATCCCAGCTTTATAACTCTACACTGCAAATTACTCCGTAGGAAGCTTAGCCTTCTCGAATATCTCAACAACCTTGTCGTCAGGCTTCTTTGTGAGAAGTGATACGACAATAGCTGTAATGAACGCTGCTGCAAATCCAGGAACGATCTCATAAAGTCCTGTTGGTGTTGCAAGGAACTTGTACCAGAGCATGTCAACAGCAAATCCGACTATGATAGAAGCAAGTGCTCCATTGTAATTCAGTCGCCTCCAGTACAGTGACAGAACGATGACCGGTCCAAATGCCGATCCGAATGCGCCCCATGCATTTGACACGAGTGCCATGATACCCTCGCAGTCTGGATTCATCGCTATGGCAAGTGCCACAACTGAGATGATGATGACCACAATTCTTCCTGCCCAGAGCATCTCCTTGTCGGATGCACTCTTTCTGAATATAGGCTTGTACACATCAGACGAAAATGCTGATGATGAAGCAAGGAGCTGTGAATCAGCTGTACTCATGGACGCTGCAAGGATAGCTGAGAGAAGTATACCAGCTACAAGTGCAGGGAACACGCCTCTTACAAGTCTGATGAATACCTGTGAGTTATCTGTAAGTCCACCGCCAAGATACTTAAGGCCGACCATACCAACTACGGATGCCATAACGAGGATGATTCCCGTCCAGCAAGTACCGACTATTCTGGACTTCTTCATCTCCTTCTCTGACTTGATCGAAATATATCTTATAAGAATATGTGGCATACCCATATATCCAAGTCCCCATGCAAGTCCTGATATGATATTGATCACACTGGTCTTGTCAAATGAACCACTTATAAGGGCATTGTAATAATTGTCTGGAATGACAACATCAGGTGCTATAAAGCCAGCGCCCTGCATGGTGATGACCGCAATGATAGGTGCGATCATGAGAGCTGCAAGCATCAGAAGTCCCTGGAAGAAATCCGTCCAGCACACTGCATTAAAACCACCAAGGAATGTGTACACGATGATGATGACTGCAGCGCCGATCATGGCTGTATTCCTGTCGATGCCCATAACAGTATTGAACAGAGTACCGCAGGCCGATATACTTGACGCAGCGTATATACAATATGCAACCACAAATATAACTGCACATATTATGAGAAGCAGCTTATTGTCTGACTGAAAACGATTTGTCAAATACTGAGGTATAGTGATCGAATCGTTGTACGCTATCGAGAATCTTCTGAGTCTCGGTGCTATGAATATCCAGGCACATGCTGTTCCGATGAACAGACCAACTGATATCCACATGTTGCTGAGTCCTGTCGCATAGAATGCTCCGGGCAGTCCCATGAGAACCCACGCACTCATATCAGATGCTCCGGCGCTGAGTGCAGCCACCAGACCATTCATATCTCTTCCTCCAAGAAAATAATCCTTCTCGCCGGCATTCCCCTTGGATTTGAAGAAGAAATAAATTCCTACACCGATTACCAGGACAAAATACGCTATAAACGCAATCATCTCGTAAACATTCATTAGTTAATCCACCTTCCATAATAATTATAATTTATCTGCTCCGCACCAACTTTACCACTGCAGTGCAGTATCTCACTGTCAGCGCACATAACAAAGCAAATTCTACACGGAAACATACCAAAATGCAAGGTTTTTCAGCATTTGGCGATTTTATCTGTTTTGCCAGTTTCCCGGCGGCAGGCCTCACAGCTGATGTCTGCCGCCGCAAGTCTCCCAAGATTCCTGCCTGCCCCCCGCCTGACTCCTGCCTGATCACTGCCTGATAAAACAGCCGGCTCACAGCGACATGCCCGGTCTCGATCCCGGAAAGCTCGCCATTAAGCCGGCTGTTTTATTCTCTCTATAGTCTTCCGCTCTCAAACATTTCAGTCCTGTGATTCGTCTGACTACTCAATCTTACCGATTAGAATCCGATATGTCTGTTATCTGTGATCCTCTTTGCCTTGCCCTCTGAACGTGGAATGGTCTTAGGTGGAACCAGCTCAACCTTTGCGCTGATAAGCAGTGTCTGCTTGATATCTGTCTTGATGCGGGATGCAATAGCCGCAAGCTTTGCAGCATCGCCCATATCCACATCTTCCTTGAGCTCTACCTGAACTGTCAGCTTATCCTGTGAATTCACACGATCAACCACGATCATATAATGAGCTGAAGCCTCCTCCACGCCGAGAAGGACTGACTCTATCTGACTAGGGAATACATTTACACCACGGATTACAAGCATGTCGTCTGTACGGCCTGTGATACGGCTCATCTTGACTGTTGTTCTTCCACATGCACATGTGCCGTGTGTAAGTGTACATATATCGTGTGTCCTGTATCTGATCATAGGTGTACCTGTCTTGGTAAGGGTTGTAAACACAAGCTCTCCAGGAACTCCGTCTGGAAGCGGCTCCTCTGTGACCGGATCAATGATCTCTGCAAGAACATGATCCTCGTTGATGTGCATTCCGTTCTTCTCAAAGCACTCAAATGCAACACCAGGTCCACCGATCTCTGTTAGTCCATATATATCAAATGCATCGAAGTCAAGAAGCTCCTCAAGGTGCTGTCTCATCTCCTCTGTCCAAGGTTCTGCTCCGAAGTAGCCTGACTTGATCTTCAGTTCTGATGGATCGATGCCCATCTCCCTGATGGTCTCTGCGAGGTATGTAGCATATGAAGGTGTACAGCAAAGCATGGTTGCGCCGAGCTCTTTCATCATCATGATCTGTCTCTGTGTGTTGCCTGATGACATCGGAACTACCATGGCACCAACCTTAGTCGCGCCCTGATGTGCTCCAAGTCCACCTGTGAACAATCCATAACCATAAGCTATCTGGATGACATCATCCTCTCCGCCACCAGCGCACTTGATAGCTCTGGCTACCATCTCCGTCCACACATCTATATCGTTCTGGGTGTAGCCAGCTACAACAGGCTTACCTGTGGTTCCTGATGAACCCTGGATTCTGATGATGTCCTTCCTGTCTGCTGCAAACAGTCCAAATGGGAAGTTATCCCTGAGATCTGTCTTCTGCATAAATGGCAGCTTGACGATATCGTCTATGCTGTTTATATCCTCCGGCTTTACTCCCGCCTCGTCCATTCTGGCTCTGTATGCCGGCACATTTGCATATTCAAGTTCTACTGTCTTTCTAAGTCTCTCCCCCTGAAGCTTTCTTCTCTCCTCAGGATCCATACACTCCATCTCTTTATTATAGATGTAATGAATCTTCTTCTGTCTCATAACTTCACTGTCCTCCATAAGATAACTCAAATCAGCATTTGTGCAACCTGCTGATTTTGTATGACACTTTAGCGCGCCAAACAACTAAATTGTACATACATATGTGGGCTGTGTCAAGGAAAAGCCATCAATCGCAGTACATTTTCCGTATATTTTTGAGAGAACTTCGAATATTTGCGGTCAAATGACATATTTGCCTGATAGATTACTCTTGCATTCCGGGTTTTCAGGTCGTATATTATTATCTGACAACAAAAAGAGGACGCGGGAGCTTGTAGTACAGGCTGAGAGGAAGGTGTGACCTTCGACCGGAAACCTGATTTGGATAATGCCAACGTAGGGAAGCCTGATAGCAGACGTTTGTTAAAGTGCAGACTTTATTGGAGTTACCAGATCGGTAACTCTTTTTTTGTGCAGATAAAAGACTTTGGAGGAAAGGGCTATGGTAACAGTGAACGGAAAAGATCTCGACGTTGCCGGGCAGAATCTGGCGGCATTTCTTGAAGAATCCGGCTACAAACCGGTGCGCATAGTTGTTGAGATCAACGAGGAGATCATACCAAGAGAGACATACGCAGACATTACATTTAACGACGGCGACTGTGTGGAGGTCGTGAGTTTCATGGGAGGAGGAGCATTATAATGAAAGAAGACAAGCTGATAATCGGAGGACATGAATTCAATTCAAGATTTATTCTGGGTTCAGGAAAGTATTCCATGAAGCTGATCGAATCAGCCATAAAAGACGCAGGAGCAGAGATCATCACTCTGGCCGTCCGCCGTGCAAATACAAAGGAAGAGGAAAATATTCTCGATTTCATCCCGGAGGGAGTTACTCTCCTGCCAAATACAAGCGGCGCAAGGAACGCCGAGGAGGCCGTGCGCATAGCAAGGCTTGCGAGGGCTCTGGGCTGTGGAGACTTCGTCAAGGTGGAGATCATGCGCGACAGCAAATATCTCCTTCCCGACAACCAGGAAACGATAAAGGCAACCGAGACACTGGCAAATGAAGGATTTGTGGTACTGCCTTACATGTACCCGGACCTGAATGCCGCCCGTGATCTGGTAAATGCAGGAGCCGCAGCGGTCATGCCACTGGCATCACCTATAGGTTCCAACAAAGGACTAGCTACCAAAGACTTCATCCAGATCCTCATCGACGAGATCGAACTTCCGATCATAGTTGACGCCGGTATCGGAAGGCCATCCCAGGCATGTGAAGCCATGGAGATGGGCGCTGCCGCCATCATGGCAAACACTGCTCTCGCCACAGCCGGAAATCTGCCACTCATGGCATCGGCATTCAAGGACGCGATAAATTCAGGCCGAAAGGCTTATCTGGCAGGTCTTGGAAGAGTTCTCACCAGAGGGGCATCCGCTTCAGATCCACTGACCGGATTCCTGCATGACTAAGGGGGTGCACTCAGATGGAAAACCACTTTCTGATAGACTCGGAATATCTTTCGCCGGAAGCGCTGGAGATCAAGCACCGGCTGGAGACAGATCCATCGTCAAGGAAAAGCCATATGGAATACCTTCCGGGCATGGAGGTTATTGAATCTGACATCCGCAGCAAGGTCATGGAGCACATGAACAGCTACGACTACAGCAGTTACACAGGCAGAGACGTCATGGCTGCCCTTGAACACGAGACGTGCAGCATAGAGGACTTCAAGGCTCTGCTCTCCCCCGCCGCCGAACCATTTCTTGAGATGATGGCGCAGCGCGCAAGCCGCGAAACAAGCAGGCACTTCGGCAACACGGTCTACATGTTCACGCCGCTCTACATAGCCAACTACTGTGAGAACTACTGCGTATACTGCGGCTTCAACTGCTACAATCACATCAACAGAATGAAACTCTCAGCAGAGCAGATCGAGAAGGAAATGAAGGTCATCGCCGACAGCGGCATGGAAGAGATCCTTATACTGACCGGCGAGAGCCGCAGCCAGAGTGACGTAACGTATATCGGCGAGGCATGCAAGCTTGCAAGGAAATACTTCCGCATGGTAGGCCTTGAAATATATCCGGTGAACACCGATGAGTACCGCTACCTCCATGAGTGCGGTGCGGACTATGTGACAGTGTTCCAGGAGACCTACGACGCAGACAAATACGAGACCCTTCACCTGATGGGTCACAAGAGAGTATGGCCATACCGTTTCGACTCGCAGGAGCGCGCCCTCATGGGCGGAATGCGGGGCGTTGCATTCTCAGCACTGTTAGGGCTCTCCGACTTCCGCAAGGATGCACTGGCAACAGCCCTTCACGCGTATTTTCTCCAGAGGAAATACCCACACGCAGAGATGTCACTCTCCTGTCCAAGACTGAGACCGATCATCAACAACGATCAGATCAACCCCCTGGACGTGCACGAGAAGCAGCTCTGCCAGATACTGTGCGCATACAGGATATTCCTGCCATTTGCCGGAATAACGGTATCTTCAAGAGAGAGTGCAGACTTCAGGAACGGCATAGTGAAGATCGCAGCGACCAAGGTATCGGCGGGCGTGTCAACCGGAATCGGCGATCACGAGAGCAAGTACAGCGGCAAGACTTCCTGCAGTGAGCAGGGCGACGAGCAGTTCGAGATCAACGACAACAGAAGTCTTGAGCATATGTATTCAGACATAGAGGGCGAGGGGCTGCAGCCCGTACTCAATGACTATCTGTATGTGTAACAATTTTAGAAAGGACTTTGAAATGTATACATTTGATCCTACTTTATATTTTATAACGGACAGCACAGGGTTGTCCGAGGAGGAATTTCTGTACAGAGTGGAGTGTGCTCTGGACGGCGGTGCGACACTCATGCAGCTTAGAGAAAAGGAAAGAACTACCCGTGAGTACATACATCTTGCGGACAAGGTGCACTCAATTGCGCGCCGCTACAACGTGCCACTCATCATAGATGACCGGGTAGATGTGGCTCTGGCGGCGGACTCCGAGGGTGTCCATGTGGGACAGACCGACATGCCTGTCTCCATTGCCAGAAAACTCATGGGGTCCGACCGCATCGTGGGTGCAACCACCAAGACTGTTCCTCAGGCCGTGGAGGCGTATGAACAGGGAGCTGATTATCTGGGAGTTGGAGCCATCTACCCAACCACCACCAAGGTCAAGACAGTGCTCACATCCACGGATACACTGAGAGACATTTGCAAGGCAGTTCCCATCCCGGTAAATGCCATCGGAGGACTCAATCCGACCAACCTGGATGTCCTCTCGGGCATACCTATCGCCGGCATCTGTGTGGTGTCCGCCATAATGAAAGCTGACAATCCAAAGGATGCTGCCAGCCGTCTATTGGCATTATCCAGGCAGTTACAGTCAAAAATCTCTCTCAAATAAGCAAAAATTGCAAAAATACGCAACTTATTTTCATTTTAATGAAAAGAAAGGTTGCAATTAAATGATTTTGCAATTACAATCAATACAAAGTGTAACTATTTTTTTGTATGAGGTGGTTTTAATGGAAAACGTATTAAACAGCATATATTCCAACAGTATTATGGTTCAGGATCAAAGTAATGATACCGCAAAGGAAGCAGCAGTTGAGGCTGTACATGCAAGAGTCGTTGCAAAGCCGAACTTCATCAGAGGTTCCGTGGAGCTGCTCGTACTCTATCTGCTCAGCCAGAAAGATTATTACGGCTACGAGCTGTCACAGCTCATGGACTCACTGTCAGACGGCGTGATAAAGATTCCTATCGGTTCTCTCTATCCTGCACTGTACAAATTGATTGAATACGGTTTCATCTCCGATCACAAAGAGCAGGTTGGAAAGAGAATGACCAGAGTATATTATCATCTGGAGCAGCCTGGATTCCAGCGTATGCATATTCTTATAACTGAGTATACAAAGGTTCACAAGGCTATTTCATCCATACTTGACTATACTCCAGAGCCTGAGAAGAAATAATTTCTTTCAGATTAAAAATACCGTTGTCCATATTTTTTATGAACAACGGTATTTTTTTATTTTACTATTCTGTACTTCTTTGAAACTGTACCCTTATACCTTCCGGAAAACTTTATCTTCACCGTATATGTTCCGGCTTTCTTTCTCGCCTTAGGATATGTCACCTTGTAGTATTTTGATGATATTATCTTACCATTGCTGTCCTTCACAGTCACCTTAGGTGTCTTTGTCTTACCATCATACTTATATCTCGTCTGTGATAATGTAACACTCTTTATCTTCTTGACAACGATATACTTCTTCTGGCCGCATTTTCTGCATGTATGTAACACCTTGCCATCGCTTCTGGTAGTTGCTGTTTTTACTACCTTGCCGGAATATACATGCGCACATTTTCCTGTTACTGTTACCGTATATGATGCTGAACGTGATCCAACAGTGGCTGTGATCTTCACAGTTCCCTTTCTGAGACCTGTTACCACTCCTGTAGGTGACACCTTTGCAATAGCGGAATTCGATGTTTTCCACTTAGCTCCCGCAAGCACCTTATACGATGTACTTCCATACTGTCCAAGGACTGCCTTGAGTGTGAGAGTTACCTTCTGTCCCTCCTGCACGCTCTTATTTCCGGTCATCTTAACCGATGTGATATTGTCCTTCTGCACCTCCACCGTAACATCGCTCTCACCAGTGGACTTAGCCATAGTCTCAGCCTGACTGCCGCTTCCCATGAACTGGGCTGCAGTCGTATTCGGATAAGATGCATTCTTATTTATAAATGTACCAACACCCACATACCTGTTTGCAGGATTTATCATGGATGTGTAATGTCCGGTCACCGCTCCAGGAGTTCCCTTCACATAGGCATCCTTCTCGCTGTACCACTGCTCAATGCCCATGAGCATGCTCTCTGACCAGTTCCACGCAAGCACCTCGGAAGTCGGCCAGCCATTTCCCGGATATTTGAAATCAAATACAGACTTTCCGTTAAGTCTTGAGTGATACATTGTAACACTCGCCTCCGCAGCTCTGATCCTTGCTATCTTCTCAAGTCCTGCCGACCACTTGATCGGCACATAGTCGTCAAGCGTCAATTTCCGTCCATCAATCTTAACGCCCTGCTTACATGCTTCATAACGGATCTGATTGATCCTCTTCACTGCAGCCGAAGCCTCCGACACATACTTGCCCTTCATTGCTATAAACACGCAATTGGCAGATGGTTTTGTCACATCCGCAGGTATTGTCGCCGCTTCAGCACTTGTTCCTCCCGGCACGATCACTGACAATCCAACCGCAACTGCGATCGCCAGAGCCATTATCCGGTGTAACAACTTCTTCTTTTGTACTCCCATAGTTTAAATTTGTCCTCCTCTTATAATATGTATCAGCCTGTTGATTTCATTATAACTCACTATGTGATTTATTGCATGCCTATTTGCTAAACAATACAGTATATCGCATTAATCTATGTACTCAGGCATTATGTTTTCGCCTATAACACAATCCAACATTGTTTTCAATTTACCAAGTTCTTTATTTGAGTTACTCTTTATAAACTGATTTACTACCTCTAATGCCATTGGTATTTTATCTAATTCAAGAACCTCTTCTTCATAATCATCAATAATAATGTCGCATTTTTTGTTGATTTCAGCATTTGGGAACTAAATATGAGGTTTTGATTTTGACTGTCCTTAAGTGCACCCATCCCCAAAATTTTGCTATGGAACTGTCTTTATAAAAACTTTCGCTATTGCCTATTACTTCGTAAGGGCAAGTCGAAAGTTTTTGGTAAAGACAGTTAGTCTTTCATAACAAATTTTCTTGTTACAAAAAGTGCGTTTATATCGGTCAATTGGAACTTAATATGAAGTTTTGCCTTCTGGTACCATTTTCTAATCAATTACTGTGTGATAGATTTTCTTTCAACGTAAAAATTTTCAAAATTAATTTCAAAATTCCAATCGTTTCTTCCAAATGAATCCCTAGTCAAATCATTTATTCCTTGTGCTACTACCATGATATGACCAGCACAATTTTTCAACGAAACAAATATATAACCTTTTGGACAATTTATCTCTGATAAAAAGTCTGCATTATCATCATATATTAAAAGTGACCTTATTTCATTAAACTCCTTTATAATTATTAATTTTCTTTTCTCTTCTTCATAATCAGCTGATATTATTGCACCATTGATTACAGAAATATCCTTATTCCTATAATTAAGATGATTTCCTAAACTCCTATACGAAAATACTAAATTTCCCTCTTCATTATATGCACTAAATCCACTATCTGATGTTTCATATTTTTCCTTAATCATTAGCATACCTTTTCCATGCTTAAATGCATATAAGGTATATTCGTTATAAATCGAGATGGTTTTGCCTCCCACATCCCATTCCACCATTTTATCATTTTTATTAACACGCACATCCATTTTTCATACTCTTTTCGCTAATCTACCCAATATTCATCAACAATATGGACATAATCTTCTCGTTTTATATCACTTCCTAAATTCGAAAACAAATCAACTTCACGGATTCAGGTCTTTACTATGAAATTGGGTGGGATTTTGGTATTTCATCCCTCAATCTTATTCCTCACCAAGTAAGAACTGCAGCGCATTAATTCTCCTGATACCATCGTAATCAGCATCAGGGTCTTCATCCAGTGTTATGATATACTTTGGATAATGGTCTGTAATTTTCTGCAATGGTCTTAGCTCTCTTAAAAGTGTTGATTCCTCTCTGACCGTAGCAGCCACCTGATAGTAAATAATTCCCTTACTGTTCATGGCAACAAAATCCACTTCCTCTGATTCCACCTTGCCGACATAGACCTTATATCCTCGTCTAATAAGCTCAAGATAGATTATATTTTCCAGAATATGACCAGTGTCTGCATTTCTAGAACCAAGTAACATATAACGAAGTCCAATGTCAACCACATAATATTTATCAAGAGTTTTCAAATAATTCTTACCCTTCACATCGTATCGTTTTGCCTGATAAACTACAAATGATTCTTCCAGCGCTGTAATGTATTTCTCAACAGTTTTTACATCCACTTTTCTTCCGTCAGATGTCATAGTGTCACTGATTTTCTTTGTCGATGTAAGATTACCAATATTATCAAACATAAATCGTATCACACTTTCAAGCATCATCACATCGGTAATCTTCTTTCTTGAAATAATGTCCTTTAACATCACAGTGCTATAGATACTCTCAAGATACTGATTAATTACTTCTTCCTTCTCATCCAACATCATAGCATATGGAAATGAACTGAATTTCAAATATTTCTGATACTTTAGCGAAAGTTCTTTTTCATCTCCCGTTGCCTTTACATATTCTTTAAAGGAAAGGGGCAACATCTTGACCTCCACATATCTTCCGGAAAGAAATGTTGCAATCTCAGAAGATAGCATATAGGCATTCGAGCCTGTCAGATACAAATCTACATTTGGCTTTAAATTCAAACTGTCCACAACCTTTGGAAAATCTTCCACATTCTGTATTTCATCAAAGAACACATAGTGCATATCATCATCTACAAGCCTATCCTTGATGTATTTATATAATTCTCTTGGCTGCTTCAAATCTTCATAATCATAGTCTTCAAAATTAATAGCAATGATATGGTCTGCTTGTACCCCAGATTCTTTCAGATAGCCCTGAAATATCTGCATAAGCGTGGATTTGCCACATCGTCTGATACCTGTTACAATCTTTATAATGTCTTTATCTTTAAATTCCTTCAAAGTTTGAAGATACTCGTCTCTAAGTATTATCTTATTCATATAATCCTCCTGTTTTGCGAAACAAAATCCGAGTCCTATGATGAGGAGAGGATTTACCTTCTTTCTTATGAATCTATTTTCGATGACTAATTTATTTTTTATTTGCTGTATTCATTATATCCAAAAACTTGTTTATTTTCAATAGTTATTGGATTTCATTCCAAAAACTATTCTTTTATTGTTTTTTCTTGGATACCATTATTATATTCAATATTTCCAGATACAATTCCAGAAAACGTAAGCGATGTATAATCGCACGGTTTGTCGCCACCAACATTTCATTAGATAATCACTTCAGGAGTGAGTATCTCTCCGAATCAGCTGTATTTGTAGTTGGAGCCGTTTGCTCTAACTGTGATTGATTCCGGTTGAATTCACTC